>TARA_B100001057_G_scaffold489776_2_pt1 | contig 35126 bp, 32 predicted proteins | sample TARA_B100001057 | Tara Oceans TARA_B100001057 (sample SAMEA2621839) | marine metagenome | biome: marine biome (ENVO:00000447); feature: surface water layer (ENVO:00002042); material: "saline water (ENVO:00002010), including plankton (ENVO:xxxxxxxx)" | depth 5 m | reverse complement strand
CTCCCTCTCCGCAAAGCGCCCGTAGCTTAACTGGATAGAGCATCTGACTACGGATCAGAAGGTTGGGGGTTCGACTCCCTCCGGGCGTGCTCTATTTGTTTTTTTAAATTAGTAATTCCAGAGAGGTTCCTCTAAATTCCAGTTAGTTTCTTTACCCCATGTATTTAAATAGGTAACTTCATCTACTGGATTTCTTTTAGCCACGCCCCATTTGCCTAATGGATAACCCGCGGTTACAACCGCATCAATCTTCCAACCTTTATCACTTGGAATATTTAAGATTTCAAAAGCTTTTTGTGGTTTAAACATTCCTAGTACGGTTGTTAAGCAAGTGCCTACACCATGAGCTCTACCTGCAAGCATTAAGCTCCAAATTGCAGGAAATATTGAAGAACCAGTTGGATCATTCCTTGATAACACTACAAACATTGCAGGTACTTTATGAAAATTTTCTGAAAGCCAGGTTGCAGACTTAGTAATTCTTACTACTTGCTCAGCTTTTTCATCATCAAAAACATTCGAGGCTCCTAAATCAGAAGTTCCTCCATAAAATTCTTTAACATAAAAATCCCAGGCTTCTCTGTATAAACTGCCTAATTGATTTCTGATTTCTGGATCAGTTACTACAATAAATTTCCATCCTTGACGATTAGAACCACTTGGTGCTCTAATACCAGCATCAACCATTTGTTTTAAAACATCGTTAGGAATTGGATCTTCACTAACTCTTCGCATAGCTCTTGTTGTATATAAAGCTTCGAATACATCCATCAGACAATCTTACTAAGATTACTTAAATGGATGATAAATTAATCAAAGAAATTAAAGATAATATTGCGTATATTTGGATCAACAGACCAGATAAAAAAAATGCTCTTGACTCAGATGTTTGGTTTGGTTTACCAAAAATTATTGAAGAAATAAATGAAAATGATGAAGCTAGTTGTATTGTCATATCTGGTAAAGGAGATAGCTTTTCTGCTGGTATTGACATAACAATGTTTATGTCTGATATGAGCTTAAATGAGAATTTGTCTTCAACACCTCAAGATAGGCGGGAATTAATGGATCTTGTTGAAAGAATGCAAAATGCATTTACAACAATAGCTAGATCTAAAGTACCGACGATTGCATTAGCTCATGGGTTTTGTATTGGTGGTGCTACAAGTTTAGTCTCCGCTTGCGATATAAGGTTAGCCACCAAAGACGCAAAGTTTTCTATAGGCGAAACAAAGTTGGGTCTAGTTGCTGATGTAGGAGTTATTCAAAGGATGCCAAAAATTGTATCAAGTGGAGATATGAACGAGCTTGCACTTACAGGTAGAATTTTTGATGGTGAACACGCTGAAAGAATTAGATTTGTCAGCAAGGCATATGACAATTCAGATGAGTTATTTGAAGCAGGAGAGAAGCTTGCCAATGAAATTTCATCTAACTCCAAAAGAATTGTACAGGCAACTAAACAAGCATTAGAAAAAAGTTCGAATTTAACAATTGACCAAGGACTTGAATACGCAAAGCTTTGGAGTACTTCGTTCTTGGTTTCAGAAGACCTCAGAGAAGGCGTAATGGCATTCCTTGAAAAAAGAGATCCTAAATTTAATGAATAGAGTTATAGGTTGAAATAGCAAACCTATCGGTCATTCCTGCAACGTAATCAACAGCATTATGAATTTCCGATTGTTTTTGTAAATATGAACTTGGAAGCTTTTTAGGATTATTCTTAAAATATTCAACTAAAACCTCTACAATTTTTTTTGCATCTGACCTTTGTTGCATTGTTTCTTTTCTGAGGTACACATTTTTAAACATAAACTCTCTTAATTCATTCATTATGTCCAAAATTTCTTGATCCATTCCTAGATCTCCACCATTGGATCCTTTGAATACTCCAGAAATTAAAGAATTTATCCAAGCTTTTCCTGGAGGACCTAGTGAAGAAATTATTTTTTTTGGTATGTCTTTCTCAGTCAAAACACCAGCTCTTATTGCATCTTCTATATCATGGGATAAATAAGCAATTCTATCAGAAAATCTACATACCATTCCCTCAAGTGTAAAAGGTGGCTCTTCGTATCTCCACGGGTGTTTCTCAATACCATCTATTGTTTCTTTAGTTAGATTTAAAGGTTCAATAACAGTGAGCATTTTTACAGAATTTTCAGAATGACTCCAGCCTCCATCAAGAATTTCATTTAAGACGTCTTCACCTGTGTGGCCAAATGGGGAGTGTCCTACGTCGTGGCCTAAACATATTGCTTCAGTAAGGTCTGGATTCAAACCTAATGTTTTTGCAATAGATCTTCCAATTTGAGTAACATTTAGGGTGTGAGTCATTCTTGTTATAAAATGATCTCCATCTGGATTGATGAAAACCTGAGTTTTGTGTTTTAGTCTTCGAAAAGTTTTAGAGTGAATGATTCTATCTCTATCTCTTTCAAAGCATGTCCTAAAAGTATCTTGAGATTCTTCTTGATTTCTTCCGAGTGAATCTCCGGAGAAACTTGCATAACTTGATAATGTTACGCGTTCATTCTGTTCTCTCCATTTTCTATCTCTTAAGATAAAAGAATCGTTCATATAATTACTCTACAAGTTGTGTTCTTCAAGTAAAGAAGTTAATTCCATCCAGTTATATATATCTACTGCACCTTCCACAGGTCTGTTGTATTCTCTTACAAATCGTAAAATTAATTTATCGGGAACATGTTTTACATAATTTTCTATTTGATGTGGTGCGTCATCAATATAAGCATCGCACTCTACTTTCCACTTATCTTCAATAAAATGTATTTCTCTTGAAGGAATCTTATTTTCTCCTAACCACATCAAGGTATCGTGTATTGACCACCATGGTTTTGAAGACAAAATAACAACTTCATGTCCTTTTTTGGAGAGCTCAAATAAAATTTCAACAGAATTTTCGTAGGTCTCTAGATTACGAAATATAGTGTTTCCATTAATATTTTTCGCCCAATTCCAGAAATCTAATTCTGTATTGAAATGAGTTAATGGTTTAGACAATCCCCAATTAGTTATTTCTGATTCACGTATTTCTTTGCCAAATTCTATTTTGTACTGATCTGTCCAGCCTTTGGTGAAATTAGCAACAACACCATCTAAGTCAACTCCTATTCTCATTTGACTTAGTTTAATTGTATAGTGCATTATAGAAAGTAAAGATATTACCATTTATAGATATGCAAGAAGCTTTATATAGAAAATATAGACCTGATAACTTAAAAAAGTTAGTCGGACAACCCGATGCTGTTTCTTTAATTGAAAAGCAAATAAAAAGTAATAATTTAAGCCATGCATATTTATTTTCTGGACCAAGAGGAGTTGGTAAAACTTCACTCGCCAGAATAATTGCTACAACTTTGGGCTGTGATCCTGTCTTTGATATAACTGAGATAGACGCAGCATCCCACAATAAAGTTGATGATATTAGAGAGTTAAATGACAGTATAAATTTTATAGCAAGCAGCCCCGGAAAAAAGAGAGTGTTCATTTTAGATGAAGTACATATGTTATCTAATGCAGCATCAAATGCATTTTTAAAAACTTTAGAAGAACCACCAGAGCACGTTATATTTATACTTGCAACCACAGAACCTGAAAGAGTTTTAGAAACTATTAAAAGTAGAACAATTCACATAGCTTTTAAAAGAATTGGCAATGATAAAATTATCAACACACTCAATGAGATTGGTAAAAATGAGAAAATAAAAATTAATGATAATGTCTTAAGCTACATTGCAAATCAAAGCGATGGCTCATTACGTGATGCAATAAATCTTTTTGAACAAACTCATAGTACATTTGGCAACAAAGCAACTATCGATGACCTATATAGTATTCTAGGCAAAGTTTCAATTGTTGATTTGCAACAAATTATTGAGTCTATAAATACACAAGATACGTCTAAGATTTTAAATATTCTCAAAGTTAACTACAGTAAAGGTCTTCAGCCTCTAGATATACTAAATTCTATAACTGAATTATTTAGGAATATTTTTTACTTCAAATATCTGCCAGATGATGATACTTTTTTAGCCATTAGTGAAAGTGAAAATATATTAGTAAAAAATTCTGATGAATTTATAACCGCCAAACAGCTTTCTAGAATTTTAGATTTACTGGATGAACTTAATCAAACGATTGTCAATGCACCATCTCAAGAATTAAAATTGGAATTATTTTTAATTAAATTAATTAAACCCCAATTGGCATCTGATATAAAATCAATTTCAAGACGAGTTGACCTACTAGAAGGTGAACAGAATATTCTACAAGATATTGTTGAAGAAACTATTCCTCCGCAACAACCAACAAAACCAAAAGAAAATACTGAAAAAAAAACTAAAAGCTCAAGTAAAGCTCCAAAAAAAGATCTAGAAAATTTTGATGTGTACTGGCCAAAGATACTTCAAGAAGGAAAGAATATACTAACACCTAGAAAATATTCCTACCTTACTCTTGTAAGTCCTCAGATAGAAGACAACGAAAACCTAACTCTATTTGTCGACGATGAAAATGAATATTTAATCACTGAGTTAAAAAAGTCATATGATATTTTGGAATTTATTGAATCAGAAATTGCAAAAATAATGGGATTAAAAGTTTCTACACAAGTCAAGGCTGCAAAAGGTTTATCAGAAAATTCTAGTTTGAACAATAACGTTCAAGAAAATATTAATTCAGTTTTTGATATCGAGAATATTGATTAATTCTCTTTAAGATTTAACTCACTCAAAGCTACTGTTATTCTGCGAGATCCTTGATTTTGTGCACTTTTACACAACTCTATAAAGCTTCTTAACTCTCCAGTTCTAAATTTTTTAAGTTCGTCTCCAGGCTCAACTTTTGTATTTCTTTCTCTTTCAAGTAATTTTATTTCTATTTCTTTTGCTCTTGCTAAATATGTACTACTAACTTCAAAAAGTGTATCAACACCATCTGCAATCGGGGGGCTTATATGACCCATTAGTACATTTATATAATCATTAATTTCTTCGTGCAATTCTTGTGCACTGGATAAACCTTTTTTTAGTGGAAATTTTTGCATTAGTTTCTTTTAGTTATATTAATATATTCAAATTTTAGCAACACAAGAAAAGTAAAAGTCAAACCAGCAATAGTTATTAAGCTTGTTGTAAGTTGTATGTAGACACTTTCAAAAATTAATAATTCAGAAAGAAAATATGATAACAACAAAATTATACATGACTTAGTTACATCTTTTATCAGAGATAGGTTCAGTATTTTTAGATTTTTAATTTTTAAATTAGATAATAAATATATTGAATAGACAAATAAAGACAATGTAATTATCAGAGAATAAGTTTGTGCATTTTTATTGTTTGAAACAATTAAAGACAATGTAGTTAGTACAGCAATGGCAGTTCCGCTTAATACTGGAAACCAGAATTTTTTTTGAACGTAATATGATCTTGAAAGAATTTGATTCATAGACCAAGGCAAAATTGCAAATACAATAATTGAAAATATACTGGTCACGTCTATTGTATTTGTTGAATTAAAAGCTCCACGTTCATAAATTATAGATATTAAAGATTCAGCATTAGCAAGACAGAAAATCATGACAGCGCCATTGAATAAAAATAGATAAGAGAGCTGCTTTCTAATTAAAATTACTAATTCCTCAATGTGGTTTGATTTAAACAGTTTTGCTAACAACGGGTAACTTGCTACACCAATTGCTTGGGCAATAATACCGACTGGAAGTAAGGCAATTCTGCGCGCATATCTAAATGTTGCAACACTACCGACGGTAAGCATTGATCCAAAAATTCTGAAAAGTTGTTCATCAATTACAGCAATTGATTGTCCTACGACCAGTGGTAGGGAAATAAATAAATACTCTTTTAAATATATCAGCCTAGGAGGAACAAAACTGAACTTAAGACCTGACCTAGATGCACCAACAATCTGAATTATTAAATGGCCAATTATAGAACCGACTAAAGTTCCTAAAGCAAAACCTTTAACTGTACTTTCTGCAGAGCTAGAGTTTATCCAACCAAAAAATATAATTGTACCGTTGTAAACCAGTGGTGCAAGAGAGGCATACAAAAAGTTTTCCTTTAAATATTGATAAGACATGAGTATTGCACCTATAAAAAAGAATATTTGGCTAAATATAATTGGTGTAAACACCTCAATAAAAAACGAAGGTGATTCAACATTTAAAAATTCTGACAGCTGATATCTAAACAAGAAAACTATTAATGAAAATAAAATGAAAACTAAAGATAATCCATACAAAAGTGATAAAAAATAGTTATTTAAATCTTCGTCTGATTTACTACTCATTAGGGGAATCAGAGTTATAGCAAGGTAACCTCCAGCTGAAAGATAAAATAAGAAATCTGGAATTATAAATGCCAGATCAAGTGTGTCTGTTGCACTTGATACACCCGTCCATTTAGCAAGAAGAATCTCTCTAAAGAATCCTAACAACCTACTAGCAGCATACGAAGCTGTAACTATAGATATAGAACCTATCAATTTTTTATAGTTTTGCATATTCTTCTTCCATTTTAGATAATAAATTTAAAGGAACTTTTATTGGATTATTTTCATAACCTACTCCGAGCAAATTATTTGGCTTATTTTCACCATGAAAATCACTTCCGCCAGAAATTAATAGGTTTAAACTTTCACAAATTTCGATAAGACTGTCTTTTACAGAACTGTTATATCCTGGATAGTAAACTTCTAAACCATTTAGCCCCATTGTCTTAATTTGTTTTAAATAATCGAAAAATTCCGGAGTAACCCAATTTTGATTCTTTTTATAAGATTCGCTGCTCATAAGAGTATGAGGGTGTGCTAAAAAAATTAATGATTTTGATTCAGTTGACAATTGGATTATCTCTTCAATATTAAGTTGGTGAGTATCAATATTGGGAATCATCCCATTTCTTAAATATTTTGTAAAGGCTTCACTTACATTGCTTACGTACTGTTTCTCAACCATTATTTGAGCAATGTGTGGCCTGCCAGGCACTTTAGTGTTAATGAGGTCTAGTTCAGATTTTTCAATATTTATTCCTGATCTACTCAAGCTTTCCAGTATTGAATAATTTCTTTCTTTTTTTTTGATCCTAATCTCTTCAAGTCTTGTGTTTAAGCTTGTCTCTCTTTCTAAAAAGTAGACCAAGAGATGAATACCAGCAAATGGATTTTTTGATTTTAATTCTTCCCAATCTGCACCAATTTCAATACCTTTTATTATTTTTATATCATCATCGGTAGGTACTTCAGTTAGGTACTCATGATCTGTTATTGATATAGCTTCTAACTGTAATTCCTTGGAAAGTTTGACAATTTCCTCTACTGAGAAGGTTCCGTCAGAATTAACTGTATGAATGTGCAAGTCGATACTCATAAAAACTAGAGTACTAGGGTCTTTAATTCTTTAATAAATTAATTAGAATGTTTCCAATGAAATTAATCGTACAAAAATTTGGTGGAACAAGCGTAGCTGATACAAGCGCGTTGAAAATTGTTGCGGAAAGAATAATTGATCGTAAAAAACAAGGGTATGAAGTTGTAGTTGTACCTTCAGCAATGGGATCCAGCACAGATAAATTAATTGATTTAGCAAATGAGCTTTCTGCAAAACCTACTCCACGTGAGATGGATATGTTGTTATCTGCTGGTGAGAGAATAACCATGTCGCTTCTTTCCATGCATTTAAATAGTTTGGGTCATAGTTCATTTTCTCTTACAGGTTCTCAAGCCGGAATAATTACTACATCTAGACACGGCAAAGCAGAAATTGAAGAAATCTCAGGTGAAAGAGTTAGAGAGGGCATTGAGAGAGGAGACATTGTTATCGTTGCAGGATTTCAAGGTTTTAATCGTGACACAAGAGAAATAACTACTTTAGGCAGAGGAGGATCTGATGCTACTGCGGTAGCCTTAGCCGCTGCTCTTGGTGCCGAAAAGTGCGAAATATTTACTGACGTCGAGGGTGTTTTTACTGCAGACCCAAGAATTATCGATTCAGCAAAGTTAATTGATGAAATTACTTACGACGAGATGCTTGAAATGTCTTCCTCTGGAGCAGGCGTATTAATGGCTAGGTCTGTAGAATTTGGTAGAAGGTATAATGTGCCAATAATTGTAAAATCAACTTTTGCAAACAACAAGGGCACCATAGTGAAAGACAAAATAATGGAAGAAGCAATTGTAAGCGGGGTAACCCACAATGATAAAGAAGTTAAGTTCACACTTTTTGGTGTTCCTGATCAGCCAGGTATTGCGGGTACAGTCTTCGGTTCTCTTTCAGAGATTGGAACAAATGTTGATATGATTGTTCAGAACGTTTCTAAAGAATCAATTACTGACATTTCATTTACAGCTCCTTCCGAACAACAAAAAGATGTAGAAGCAACTTTAAAAAACATTTCTAAAAAGCTTGATGCAAAAGGTTATGACGTTGATGAAAATATTGCTCGAATTTCTATAATCGGAGCAGGTATGAAATCAGAATCAGGAGTAGCGTCAAAAATGTTTAAAACTTTGGGAGATAATAAAATTAATATATCAATGATTTCGACTTCTCCTATCAGAGTATCTTGTGTGATAAGCAGTAGTGATATTGAGAGGGCTCTCAATGTCTTACATGAAGAATTCATAACGAAGTAATGAAAATAGCTATTATTGGGGCAACTGGACTAGTTGGTCGAAAAATCATCAATTTATTAGAAGAATATTTTTCAGCGGATACGTCCTATACTTTCTTTGCATCAAGCAAATCAAAAGGCTCTGAATTAGAAATTAATGGAAACAAGTTGATTGTTCAAGAACTTATTGACAACAATATATCTGAATTTGATATTGCTCTCTTTTCAGCTGGAAGTGAAAGATCCAAAGAATTTGCAAAGAAGTTTAGAGATCAAGGAGCTTATGTTATTGATAACTCATCTGCTTTCAGGCATGAACATCATGTACCTTTAGTTGTTTATGGAATTAATGAAGAAACTATAAGTAGTAATACAAAACTAATTGCAAACCCAAATTGTACAACTATGGGCTTGGTTATGGTTTTAAAACCTCTCCACGATAAATTTAACCTTAAATCTATTACTCCAGTTGCATATCAAGCAGTATCAGGATCAGGAACTCAAGCAGTTGACTCCCTAAATAGAGAAATTGAAATGGGGGATAATTTGAATGTAAATTATACAGAAGGTTTCTACTCAAGACCGATTGCAAAGAATGTGATTCCAGTTGCTGGTAATTTACTGGATAATGGATACTCTGACGAGGAAATGAAGTTTGTTAATGAATCAAGAAAAATACTGTCTATTGATGACTTAATTGTAGAGCCTTCAAACGCTAGGGTCGGAGTAAAAACAGGACACGGAACATTTTGTTCTGCGGTTTTTGAAAGTGAAATTAATAGAGAGACCGCAATTGATGCTATTAACAATTTTGATGGTGTCGAATACTGGGATAATTTACTTCCTACTCCACTAGATGCTGAAGGAAGAAAAAATGTTTTGGTATCAAGAATGAGGGAGGGCATTTCATCAAAAAAAATACTAAATTTTTGGGTTGTTTCAGACAACTTACTTAAAGGTGCAGCACTTAATGCTGTTCAGATAGCAAAATACGTATCACAGCTATGAAAGAATCGAATTATACAAATCTTGCAATAAAAAAAAGAAGAATTCTGGGACCATTAGGCAGGTTCTTAATGAAACTATTTAGGTGGGAGATTAAAGGGGAAATTCCAGATTTAAGCAAAATGATTTTTATTGGTTTACCCCATACAGCAATGAGAGATGCTTGGTATGCTCTTTTGGCAGTTTGGGCTTTAGATTTGAAAATTAATTTTTTTGGTGCTGCGTGGATATTTACACGATTACCAAGCTTGTTTACCATTTCAAAAAATTTAGACAAATTGGGTGTTCCATGGCCGTTTTGGTGGCTACAAAAATATCTTTTATTGAAACTAGGTGGAATTCCTGTATATAGAGTAAATTCAAAAGGACTAATCTATGGAGCGATTGAAGAGTTTAAAAAGATAGATAACTATATTTTAGTTATAGCACCTGAAGCTGGAACAGAGCCAGTTTCTGAGTTTAGAAGTGGTTTTTACTATCTAGCAAAAGGTCTTAATATTCCCTTGGTGCCTATAGCTATAGATTTCAAGAGTCGATGCTTTTCTATAAAGCAATATTATTTTGTAAAAGGTACCTTTGAGGAAGAGTCCCAAAAGCTAATTGATCAATTTGAAGGCGTCAAAGGGGCGACTAGAACATTTAAAATGTTAGAAAAAATGGAATAAATAAACTTAATATGTAGTTTCCAACAGGAATTTGTTTAATTCCAAGTAAGTTAATCCCAACTCCTACAAGCAATACGCCACCAATTCCCGCAATAGAATCAGACATAGTTTGATCAATTGAGCCTCCAATTGCCAAAGCACATAAAGTAAAGAACCCCTGGTATATCAATATAGAAATACCTGAATAACCCGCCCCTTTGCCACCACTAGAAGTTAAAAATAGTACTAAGAAACAATCAAGTGCAGTTTTGATTAGTAAAAGTTCAATATTTCCTTCAACTACATCTAAAAATGGTCCTACAATTGCAAGCGGACCAGTCACTACTATTAATGAAGCAGTTAAATAACTTTCGATAAATTTGTTTCTTTCTCCTTCTCCTTTTTCAAATCTTTTATGCAGATACTCTCCAAAGCTTTTAATTCTTTCTTCAATTTTTAAAAAGGTTCCAATAATTGCTCCAATTAAAACAGCAAATAATGTTATTAAAAATTCTGGACTTTTAAGTGATTCTCTTATACCTAATGTTAAAACTAGTAAACCAAGTGGAAGCAAGTTGTTTTCAAAATTTTTAATTTCTTTTCTAATTAAAAATCTACTTATTATACCTACACCAATAACTGCAAAAGAATTTATTAGGGTACCAATACCTGGAATCATTTACTTTTAAAATCGTTATGACTACGGCTTGGAGTAGGCCCCTCTTGTCCTTGGTATTTGCTTCCGTATACTCCCGAACCATATTCAGATTCAGATGGTGAATTCAAATTGTAAAAAGATATCTGACCTATTTTCATTTCAGGATAAATTTTTATAGGCAAATTTGCGACATTTGATAGTTCAAGTGTTAAAAAACCAGAAAAACCAGGGTCTACAAATCCTGCAGTTGAATGAATTAATAAGCCAATTCTACCGAGGGAACTTTTTCCTTCGAGTCTTGCGACTACCTTATTTGATAAAGTTACTCTTTCGTATGTAGTTCCTAGAACAAATTCTCCTGGATGAAGCACAAATGGTTCATCATTCGTCGCTGTAACCAATGTAGTTAAATCTTCCTGATTTGCTTTTGGATCTATATGAGAATATTTATGATTTTCAAAAACTCTAAATTCACTACCAACTCTAAGATCTACACTTGAAGGTTGAATATAAGTTTCATCTAAGGGAAAGATTTCTATTTCATTGTTTTCTAACGATATTTTGATGTCTTTGTCTGATAACATTTTATCCTTTAGTTCTTTGAATATAATAACCTATATTTTTAATTTTTTTATCTGTTTATTAATGAAGCAATAGACCAGATGGTAATTACGAGACCAATAATTGTTAAAAAAATTGTTCTAGTTAAGAAAATTTCACTATCCTCTTTCTTTGATTTTAAAAGAGCAGCTACATTTCCAGCAACCATGGCTGCCCCTACACCAAGTAGAAGTAGAATTATTGTTAAATCTAGTGCAAATGGATCATTCATAACTTATATTATGATAATGAATATGATCAAATCTAGTGAAGTTGTAAAAATATTTTTAGACTACGAAATATCTAATGTAAAAGACGAACAAAAATATACTATCTCACCTTTACATGGAATAACAAATAATACAGTTGTTGTATGCGTTGATAATAAAAATTTTGTTTTGAGAATCCCTGGAAAAAATCCAGATGTTATAAATAGAAAATCTGAAAAATTTAATTCTATTAAAGCTTATGAGGCTGGATTAACTCTTCCATTTATACTTTTTGATGAAATTACTGGAATTAAAATTTCAGAATATTTTGATATATACACTTATAAGCAACAAGACTTTCATAATAAAGAAATGCGGCTAAATGCATTTTATGTATTAAATGAATTGCATAATGCGGATTTAGTATTTGAAGAAAATTTTTCACCTCTAAAAGTTTTTCAAGATATTGCAGACGCTTCTAACCCAGTAGAAAACGAAGCTATGGAAGTTGCTTCAAAGGCTATAAAAAAAATAGAAGAAATTGGAATCAAAAATGTACCATGTCATCAAGATCTTTATTATGCAAATTTCGTAATCTATAAAAACAAAACACTTCTTATTGATTGGGAATACTCGTCTATGGGAGATAGCTACTTTGATTATGCAGACTTATTTTGGCAAAATGAATTCGACCTAGATAATGAGTTTAAAAAAAATTCATTAATAGAAATAGGTATAGACTCTGACGAAAATATTGAAAAATTTGATTACTTTGAAATGCTTTCTATGATTACTTGGGGTCTATGGGCGCTAAAAAGGTCTCCAAATGATAACGATGGTTTAAAGGCTATAAATAATGCAATAAAATTAAGCAAAATTAAAAAACTTTAAAAAGATTTTCAGTTAATGATGAAAATCAGTTAGAATTTCGCAGTTAGGAAAAAAGGAATAAATTTACTTTATGGGATCTTTGATTAAAAAAAGACGCAAAAAAATGTCAAAACATAAATATCGTAAACGTCGTAAATCAAATAGACATAAGAAGAAAAGTAGTTAGTTAGAACTCTCTTTCTTCATTCAAAAAATCTTCAATTTGTTGGACTAAATTATCTTCAGAAAAGTTGTCTTCGATGCTAACTTCTGCTTCCTCAAGTTTAGAAACATATTCAGCTAAATCTTGAGAATTTTCCATAGCTTTACTTATTTTTAATTCAAACTGTTGGCCTTCGCTTTGTATTCCGGAGTCATCAATATCAATTTTTAGTATTTCAGAAGTTTTGTTTAAGAGAGCACTCATTCCTTTAGGATATCCACCGCTACTTAAATAATGTGGAACAGCAGCCCAAAGACCAGCAGTCTCAATTCCGTTATCTCTTAAAGACTGTCCTACAACACTTGTAATTCCTGTTGGTCCAGAATAGTTAGGATTGAGAACATTAAAACGAGAGTGAAATGTTGGATCACCACTAACACCAAAAATTGGAACTGGAAGAGTATGTGCTACCTGTCCAAAAAAAGCACCTAAAGTAACAGCTTTTTTAACTCCAAGTTCTAGAAGAGTTTCTGTGATATTTTTTGAATATTCTTTCCATCTCATTGAGGGTTCTTCACCAAAAACTAAAATGAGATCACTTTTAAGCTTGTAGTCTTCAATAGAATAAAAAGAAGTCTGGGGCCAATGAAAGTTTCTTTCACCAAAGTCTTTTACCTCGACTATTGGTCTTCTCATCTGATAGTTGTAGTAAGAGTCAGAATCTAACTCTGCGAAAGGATCTACGTCATAAGTGCAGCTTAAATTTTCGACGCATCCAGTAGCTGTGTTACCTGCATCACTCCATCCTTCAAAAGCGAGAATTGCTACAGGTTCTGATAAAAGTGGCTTTCTATACCAAACTACATCTTCCATAATGAAAGATTAATGTTTAAATAGATTTATTTAATATAAATTTCTAAAGTTTTCTTGATGAATTTAACACTACAGAAATGCTTGATAAGGCCATTGCCAAAGCTGCTAAGTTTGGAGTAATTGCCCCGGACACAGCTAATGGAATCATTGAAGTGTTGTAAACAAAAGCAAGAAATAGGTTTTGATAGATTCGGCTTTTGGATTTTTTTGATAATTTAAAAATTTCAGATATTGTATCTAAACCGCCCTTGTGAATTAGAATATCTCCAGCTACTTGTGCTATTTGACTACTACTAGAGGTTGTCACTCCAACATCTGCTTGCTTGATTGAAGGGGAATCATTTACTCCATCACCAACATATATAACTTTTTCATTTTTTTGTTTGTTCTTTATAAATTCTAATTTTTCTTCTGGAGATTTATTTGAATGATATTTTTCGACCCCAATACTTTTAGCAAACCTTTCAACATTAATTTTTTTATCTCCAGAAAGAATAATTATTTCTTTTTCACCTTTTAATTTTTCAAAGAAGTTTGATGATACAGACACTTCTTCTTCTATGTAGAGATAAAGTTTTTGTTCGTCAATTTTAATAATCAACGAAGACTCTTGCGACTCTATATTTTTTTCAATAATAATTTGCCTATTATTTACTTTTCCTTGTATTCCTAACCCCGGAACTTCTTTAACATCATCAGCTTTAAGTAATTCTAAGTCTTGTAATTCTGCTTCATAAACAATACTTTTTGCAATTGGGTGCTGAGAATAGTTTTCAAGACTTGCAATTAATTGTAAAATTTCGTTCTCAGTTAAATTTGTAAAATTGTCTTCAATCTTTGATATTTTAAAAATACCAGATGACAGTGTTCCCGTTTTATCAAAGATGAGCGTATTTATATCACCAAATCTTTGTAAAATATCAAAATTTTTGAACAAATACCCATCTTTTTTACTAAGTGTTGCAGTTTTAAATAAAACTATAGGAGTTGCTAGACCTAATGCACAAGGGCACGCAATTACAAGTACTGCTATTGAATTTTTTAAGGCGTCTAACAATGCGTAGTCACTTACATAAAATCTAAACAGAAAAGTCAGAACACTAATCAAAAGAACAACTGGAACAAAGTATTGAGTAACTTTGTCTAATGATTTTTGAATTTCCGGTTTAGTTGCTTGAGCTGTTCTAATTAATTCTTCGATTACATTGTAAGTAGATTTCTGATAAGACTCTTGCACAGAAACTTTTATTGCACCATCTAAATTAATACTTCCACCAACTACTGAGTCTTGAGGATTTTTTACTAGAGGAATTGATTCTCCAGTCAATAAGCTTTCATCAACAGTTGTAGAACCATCTAAAACAGCACCATCAACTGGAATAATTTGCCCAGGACTTACTAGAAACAAATCACCTACTGTAACTTCTTTAATGGGTACTTCTAGATTTTGTCCATCTCTTTCAACAATTAATGTTTTGGGCATTCTGGTTTTTATAGATTCAGATTCATTTACAGATTCCTCTATAACCTTATCTTCTATTGCTTTACCAATTAATATAAATGAAACTATAAAAGCCCCAGTATCTAAGAACATTTTATTATTTGCAATCGACATATCTGAACCTAGAACATTACTTGGTAGTAATGAAATAGCAAGAGCACTCAAGCTACCAATTGAAATTAATGTATCCATATTAAAGTCAAGGTATTTAATTTTTTTAAAAGCTGAAATATGAAAATTTCTACCCAATAGCAATATAACAAAAGAGCCTATCGAATAAGATAATAGATCAAGCCCAGCTTCAAATGTGAACCTGAGAATATAAGTTAAAAATAGTGACAAGAAAGGTATTACAAATTTAAACTTAACATTTTTACTTGAGCCAAGACTGTCTGTCTCTTTAGCTTTATAACCAATGTTGTTTACTTTTTTAATTAAATTATTAACATCAAAACTATCGTCATTGTTAATATCAACAATTGCAGACTTTAGAGGAAAGCTTACAGAAACATCTAAAACGTCTTGGTCTTTTGAAATTACTCGTTCAATGCGCGCAGCACATGCAGCACATGTCATGCCCTCAATGTCTAAATTTAAAGTCTTATTCTGATTGGACAACTGTGTAGCCTTGTTCATCTAACAGTTGAGAAACATTTATCATATCTAAATCAGCAGATGAGACAACCTCAACAGATTTCTTCTCAATATCAATCGAAACACTTTCTATAGAGTCGACATTGTCTAATGTAGATTCAATTGTATCTTTGCAATGACCACAACTGATTTCAGGAACTGTAAATACAACATTCATAATTAACAATAATAATACTTAATAGGCTATAAATAAGCCCCTAATTTCTTAGGGGCTTATAAGAAACCTCTTGGGGGAGATTTCGTTAGGGGGGGTCTTTAAAACTTAAGCAGTTTCTTGAAGGATTCTGCCTCTTACTCTCGGATACTTAACCGGAGCATGATTAAAACAATGATCTCTTTTGTTGTAAATACTTAATTGAGTAGTGCAAGTTTCATCTTTACATACTCTGCCCTGGTCAAAACTCTTTGAAGGTCTAATTCCACCCTTAATTTGACTCGCTTTTAATCCGTCTGTCATTTTATTCCTTTATATACTTTGTGAATATATTCACAAGCTTAACATAAATATTTTAGAATACAATTTTAAATAAGCAAGTTTTTTTGAAATAAAAAAGCTTTATCATTCCATTTTCTACCTAAGAAGCTTTGAACCATATTTTCTGCGGATATAGTACCTCCAGGCTTGAGAATTTTATTTTTATATTCAACGCCAACCGAATTTGAAAGCACTCCTTCATCTTCAAATCTACTAAACAAGTCATCACCAATAATTTCAGCCCATAAGTATCCATAGTAAGCAGCATCATATCCACCTAGTAAATGGCCAAATGCTGCCAAATGATTTGTGTTTTTAGGGTAGGCGATGTTAGTTACCTTTTGAGAAGTTTGTTCTATTTCTAAAAGGTCATCATTAAAATTTTTACCATGCATGTGTTGGTCGGCAAGACCAAAAGATATTTGTCTTAGTGTCAATAAACTAACACCAATATTCTTAGACTCGTTTAGTCTTTCACATAGTTGTTCAGATAATGGTTCTGAAGTTTCAATATGTTTTGAAATTCTTTTTAAGCACTCCACTTTCCAAACCCAGTGTTCCATAATTTGACTAGGCGCCTCCACAAAGTCCCACTCACAATTTGCACCAACAAATCTGGTGTATTTCGATTTACCAATTCCGTTATGCAAAACGTGACCAAATTCATGAAACAATGTCTCAACTTCATCAAAAGTCATTAAACCATCTCCTGTATTAGGATTTGGAAAGTTTGCGACCATTGAACACACAGGTAGCTTTTGTCTTTCAGATCCACCAGAAGAGATGTCAAATACTGCTGCATGAGTAAACTTTCCTTCTCTCGGATAGAGATCTAAATAAAAGTAAGCAAGTTGCTCACCATTTTTTTCCCATAAAGACCAAAGTTCAACATCTTCATGCCATGCAGTTTGATTTGATTCTGGCTTAATTTCTAAATCAAAAACTTCTTCACAAACTTTGAACATCTCGTTTTTTACATCATGAATAAAAAAATATTTTTTTAATTCACTATTTTTTATATTGCTTGTTTTGCTTCTTTCTGATGAAATAAAGTATCGAATATCCCACGGTGATATGTCAGTAATTTTAATATCATCTGTCACAAGGTCTTTCTTTTCTTTCTCAGCAGCTTTTTGCACCTTAGGAATTAAATCTTTATACATAGCGTCAACATTTTTTGGATTTTTTGCCATTCTGTTTTGCAATCTATATTCAGCCCACGTTTCAAATCCAAACAATTTAGATTTTTCATATCTTAGCAAAACAGCCTCTTTAAGGATTGGAATATTATCTTCTACAGCCCGATTATTAAAAGCTTTCCAAACTATTTCTCTTGTGCTCCTGACATTACAATTCTCAGATATTGCATTGACATCAGGATATGCCATTGTAATAATAAATTTCTCCCCATCTTTTTTTAAGTTGTTAAGTTCATTTTTGCTTAAACCGCTTAATTCAACTTCTGAAAATTTAAGCTCTGTTTTATCTTTTGCTATATTCTCTGAAAAAGCAATACCAAGCTTTATAAGCCTCTTATCAATTTCTATTAACCTATTTCTGCTTTTATCTGACAGACCATGACCAGCATTTTTAAAATCTATACCTAAATCTTTGTGAAACTCAATACTTTCTTTATCTGCACTTGAAATATCAATTTCATTATATTTTTTGTAAAGATCATCATCATTAAATATTTCAAGTGCAAAATTTTGTATTTTAGAATCTGCTTCATTTCCAAAGTCTCTGATTTTTTCTTCAGGGTGTACATCTCCGAGAAAAGCAACTCTTCCTGAAACATCATAAACTGTACTTTCTAATTCATCAAAATCACTTAAATTGATGTTTGTTGACGATTTAATATTTTTAACTAATTTTTTACATTCTTCTATAGTGCTATCTAAATCATTATTCAAGCTATCTAAGTTTGCCTCAGAATAGTTAAACATAAACCTCCTTAATCTAAGTTATGATACTATTAAGTTATGGAAATAAAATTAGAGTTTTGTGTAGTCTGAAACTACACACCTCGTGCAGTTAGTACGATAGAAGACATCTTAGAAATTTATGGAAACAAAGTAACATCGATTAATTTGATTCCAAGTGGTGGTGGTGTGTTTGAGTTTCACTTAAATGATGAATTATTATTTTCAAAGAAAGAATTAGGTAGACATACTGAGGATGGTGAGATTCTTAAGCTCATAGAAGAAGCGCTTGATTGAGTCTACCTTTTGATCTAACCCTTTTTGAATTAATCTTTATTGCTTTATTAATCTTTGTAGGATCATCTGTTCAAGGAATTCTAGGATTTGGTTTTGCTGTTATAGCATCACCCATAGTTGTACAGATTGAGCCACTATTGGTTCCCCAACTCTTATCACTACTAGGCTTACCATTAGCAATTCGTGTATTTAAAAGAGAAAGAAATAAAGTTAATTTAAGTTCAGTTAAACCTTTAGTTGCAGGCAGGTTTGTTGGGGGACCAATTGGTTTGCTTTTTTTATCAATATTAAACGAAAAATATCTTTCTATTTCTGTAGGTCTAATAGTTTTTTTAGCTGGACTAGCTTCTTTTTTTGGATGGGTAATTAAAAGAAACAAACCTAATTCTTTCATAGCAGGTACATTTTCTGGAATTTTTGGAATGATTGCTGCAATAGGGGGTCCTCCAATTGCTCTTTTGTATCGAGATGCTGATCCTGACGAATTTAGACCATCATTAAATAGTGTTTTTATAATTGGAATACTAATTACCTTGTCTTTACTCGTCTTTACCGGAAGAATCTACATTGATCACATTTATTTATTTTTGATTAATATTCCATTTGTTTTTTTAGGTATTAAATTATCAAGCTCAATTTTTTCTAAAGTTTCTCAGAATTTTCTGTCTGTGTCAGTGACTTACTTTTCTATTTTTTCTGGCTTATATGTGATATTAAGAAATATAAATTAGTTTATTTCATGAGGTCTAATTATTAACATAAAAAGATATGTTTATACGAGCATTCTTGGGAGGGGTATTATATTTTTTAAGCTTTCCCCCTTTTGACTTCTGGTTCTTAATTTTTCCAGCACTGTATTTTTTTTATTATTCATTGTTATTACATGAAAAATCTTTTTTAACAGGGTTTATATTTGGGAGCGTCACATATGGTGTAATTTTATTAGGAATTCAATCAATAGGGCTTGAAGCATGGATTCCATTAACAATTTTAATGGGATTCATGTATGGAATATTCGCAAAACTGTTTTCTTATCTAAATACAAAATCTGATAACAATTTCTATGTATTGTTGTCAGTTATAGCAATTTTTGATTTGATTAGAGCATATTTTCCATTTGGCGGTTTTCCTTGGGGCTTTCCCTCAACGGTTTTATTAACTGGTCCTATAGACAGTTGGTTTATGTTAGATGCTCGTTTATCTTTTGAAGGCTTTGGACCAACGGGATCTTCTCTTTTACTACAATCCCTTTCTTTAATAATTGCACTTGGTGTCTTTTCAAAAAACAAACAAAAAAATTATTTTAAAAATTATATGATATTTTCATTAGTAGTTGTTTCAATATACGTTTTCAGTCTTGTAATTATTAATACTGATTACGATGATGCTCAATTAGAAGCATCAGAACTAAATATCGCAATCATTCAAGGAAACAGCCCGTGTCCTGGTGCCAAAAATAGATGTAGCAATGAAAGACAAAAAATATACGATAGCCATTTAACTCAGACACAATCTCTTGATGGGAATTTTGATCTTGTAGTTTGGCCCGAAAGCTCAACAGGATTTAATAATGATCCTGGAATACATAGTAGAGTTCAAAACGATATTGCTACCGAAGCTTTGAGGCTAGATTCATATTTTTTAATAGGAGGAGACAGACCTATACAAAATCAATATTTTGAAAATTATGGAGTCTTTATAAATAAAGATGGTGAGATTATAGATCAATATTTAAAACAGCATCCGGTGCCCTTCGGAGAGTATATTCCATTTAGAAAATATTTAGACTGGATTCCTCCTCTAGCACTTGTTCCACGTGACATGATCAGGGGTGATGGTCAAAAAATATTTACGGTAAACAATACGAAAATTTCAACTGTTATCTCATTTGAAGGATCGTTCCAAAGATATATCAGAAATAGTGTTCAGGATGGTGCAGAAGTAGTTGTAATACTTACTAACCAAGCAAGTTATGGAGAAAGCGGTATGTCAGATCAATTTTTATTAATGTCTAGGGCAAACGCAATTTCAAATGGGAGACCAATTGTACATGCAGCTATAACTGGTAAATCAGCATTTATAGATCACAACGGAAAAGTGATTGCTAAAACTAAATTATTTGAAACTGGAGTACTTATTGAAGTACTTGAGTCAAAACAGAAAGAAACTCCTTACAGCAGATATGGAAATTATTTAAATTATATTTTTATAACATTTGGGTTGATTGTTTTTAGTAAAAAATTTATTCGTCCAACTGATTAAAGGGTAAATTTTTAACAGCTACTGCTTCAAGCAGTCCATTCTGAAAAACTCTTAGGCCAAATTTTGGAAGAATAGCAAATAAGTGGTCAAAGATATCAGACTGAATTTTTTCATACGCCTCCCACTCGGTCGTGTTTGTGAATGTATAGATTTCTAATGGCACACCTTCTGGAGAGGATGGAAGTTGTCGAACAATAAATGTCATAGTTTCAGTGTTTAAGTTTGAATTTTGTTTCAAATAGCTTTCAACATAAGCTCTGTATGTACCTATATTTGTCAATTTTCTAGTTTCAATACTGTTGTCCGGATTTTCAATAGAAGCATTAAATTCATATAATTCGTTATTTTTAAAAGATATGTAATCCTTTAATGGTGCTAATTTTTCTAATTCCGCAATTTCTTTGGCCGTTAAAAATTTGATACTTGAAATATCTATAAGTAAAGATCTTTTGATTCTTCTTCCACCATACTCAGACATTGCCCTCCAATTCTTAACAGAAGTGTTCACAATTTTCGATGTCGGAATTGTTGTTATTGTTTTATCCCAGTTTTGAACTTTTACAGTATGAAGAGCAATGTCTACTACATCACCATCTGCTCCAAATTCTGGAACTTCAATCCAGTCTCCAATTTTGATTATGTCATTTTGACCTATTTGAACTGAAGCTACAAATGACAAAATTGTATCTTGAAAAACTAATAGTAAAACAGCTGTAAGAGCGCCAAGTCCACTTATGTAATAAGCTACAGACTGTCCAGTTACGATTGCGAAAATAATAATCACCACAAAAGCAGAGATAATAATTTTTAGAATTTGTATATAACCTTTTATTGGTCTATTTTTTAAAACATCAATTTTTTCAGAAATTTTATTGAAAACGCTTAAGACTTCTAAAATCGTCAATCCGACTAATAGTGCAAATGCAGCATCTATAAGTCTCGAAACAATAACATTGCTAAACAGGTCAATACTAAATTCTGGCGTTGCGGTCAATATATTGAAGACGATAAAAACTACAACATAAGAGAGCCTATTTAAAAATTTTTTGTCAAGAAATAAGTCATCAATAAACGTTGATGTCCTATTTGCTATTTTTTTTACAGCTGGAAAAAAAATAGATCTTAAAATTCCATAAGAAACAATCAATATTCCAAATAGAATTAAGGTGCTTGTTGCATCTGAATTTAGTAAATTATCCATATTTTAATAATAACCTTAAAATCCTTTTTGTTGACTTGTCCATGGCTTAGGTGTGTTATTTATAAATTCTTCCACACTTGGCCCATTTAACTTCTGTAGTCTTTTTTGACCAACAATATATGTAGCAACTAACAATATAAGAGTGCTTTGATTAGATGTTGCAAGCTTTATTAATATAAGAATTTCAGGGTTGTTGTAAAAGTAAATCTGTAGACCTGCCTTTATTAAAAGATACAGTGTCCAGATAATAGCTACCAAAGTGTATGCTGGCTTTACTTTTTTATGTAAGTACCATTCTTTTGGCCAATTTCTAAAAGCTTTTGAACTATATATTGTAAAGGGCCTACCTACTATGATTGATACAACTCCCACAAAGGCTATTGCGCCATCTCTAATAATTCCTGGCAGAAAAAATCCAGATGCACTTCCTTGTATTCTGGCAATAAATAAAGCAATTAAAGATCCGATGAAACCATAAAATACATATTTCAAATTTTGTTTTTTGAATACTCTGTAAAAAAGAAATGTAGATAATAATGCTGCTGTACTGTATATCGCTTGATTCAATTCTAAAAAATTAGCACTTATAACAAAAAATATCGGCGCAATTATTGAATCTGTAATTGATTCATTGTTAGGGTTGAGATTTTTAATTTCATCTTTAATCTCTATGAATTTGTTTTTAAAATTTTCCAAATTAAGTTAATTTATTCTCAAAAGATTCTTTACTGATGTTTTTACTATCATGAGTGTCAAAATTAGAAAATTCAACATTAAAGTGTTTTTCGAGGTTGGTCTTAATTTCATTTGGGCTTAAGTTTTTAAATGATTCTTCCTGAATTACCTTGTAAGCTTCTTCTCTATTAATGCCCTCATTTACAAGATGAGATAACATTTGTTGACTCATTGATTTACTCTTTGCATTATTTAAATTAACTTCAATTTGTTCATAATTGATGACCATATCACGAATAATTGATGTTAACTCTGAAGTCATGAAGCAAATTAAATTAAAAGAATCTGGTAGTGTAATTCTCTCTACTGAAGAATTAGAAATATCTCTTTCATTCCATAGCACCATATTTTCTAAACCACTTAATGTGTATCCCCTCATTACTCTTGCAAGGCCAGTAATTCTCTCACTGCCTATAGGGTTCTTTTTATGAGGCATAGCAGAAGAACCTTTTTGTCCGTCTTTAAATGCTTCATACATTTCAGAAATTTCTGATCTTTGGTAACTTCTTAGATTAGTTGAGATTCTCTCATAGGTTGAAGCAAGAATAGAGAGGGATGAAAACACCTCAGCATATCTATCTCTACTAACTATTTGACTCGCAAATATTTCAGACTTTAGTCCAAGTTTCTCTAGTGTTAATTCTTCCATTTCCTCGGTAACAACAGTATGGTTGCCAACAGGGCCACTTAGTTTTCCATAAGCAATTGATTCTTTTGCTCTCTCAACTCTAACTAATGATCTTTTTATTTCTAGATACCAGTTTCCGAGTATATTACCAAGGAAGGTTTCTTCAGCATACACACCATGAGTCCTACCAATAATTTTGGTATCTTTTTCTTTTGTTGCTTTTGATTTGATTTCTTTAAGCAAACCAAGAATTAACTCTTGAGTTACTTCGATCGATTGTATTATTAGTAAGCTATTAGCAGTATCTACAATATCCGAACTAGTTAGACCATAGTGAACCCAATTTGAGCCTTTACCAATTTTTTCTTGAAGTATATCCACAAATGAAGCTAAATCATGATTAGTAATTTCTTCCTGCTTGTAGACTTCCTCTTTTAAAACTTCAGCTGCTTGAATTTTTTTTGCAACACCACTTTCTGCTATTTTTAGGTTTTCAAGGGTTTCAACATACTTCTCCTGTATGAGCTTCCATGTATCAAATTTATTTTGATCATGCCAAATTGCGTTAATTTTATCGTTTATGTATCTATCAATCATTTAAATTATTATATTTTCTGTTCTCTCTGGCCCAACAGAGATGAACGTAATAGGTACTTCTATAAAGTCTTCAATCGCTTTTATATAACTTTGTGCATTATCTGGTAAATCTTCAAAAGATTTAACGGTTGAAATATCATCTGTCCAACCATCAAAGGTTTGATAAATTGGTTCAGCTGTATTTAAGATATTTTGATCGAATGGATAATCTGTAATAACTTCATTGTTATTTTTATAACCTACACAAAGATTTAATTCTTCAAGGCCTGAAAGCACATCAAGTTTAGTTATAAAAAGCTCTGTTAAAGAGTTAACTCTTACAGAGTATTTTAGGGAAATTAAATCAAGCCATCCACACCTTCTTCTTCTCCCAGTAACTACACCAAACTCTGCTCCCTTTTCAATAAGAAAATCTCCGATCTCATTTTTTTGCTCTGTTAGAAAAGGACCACTACCTACACGAGATATATACGCTTTTGTTACACCAACAATTTTATCTAAATTCTTAGGACCTATTCCTGAACCAATAGCTGCATTTCCAGAAGAAGTATTTGAACTTGTAACAAAAGGATATGTTCCATGATCAATATCTAATAATGTTCCCTGAGCTCCTTCAAATAAAATTGTTTTTTTATTCTTTATTGCATTTGATATCAATAGAGATGTATCTGCAACATGATTAGCAACAATATCTTTGTAAGTTTCAAATTCATCGATAATTTCATCAGCTACTAAGGGAGCCTGATTATAGATTTTTGTAAGAGTTAGATTTACATCTTCAACATTTTTTCTGACTTTTTTTTCAAAATCTTCTTCATGCAGTAAGTCTTGGATTCTTATTCCTTTTCTTTGAATTTTATCTGTATAACACGGACCGATTCCTTTTTTTGTAGTTCCAATTTTGTTTTCTCCCAAATTTTCTTCTATGAGCTCATCAAGCAGTTTATGATATGGCATTATTACATGAGCGTTTGCAGAAATCACTAATTTATCTGTATTAATGTTTTTTTCATTTAGCATTTCTAGTTCTTGTTTTAAAAATCTAAGATCTATAACACAACCAGACCCGATCACTGGAGTGCAGTTAGTATAAAGAACTCCAGAGGGTGTTAAAGACAGTGCAATTTTGTTCTCTCCAACAACAATAGTGTGACCGGCATTGTTTCCACCTTGAAAACGTACTACATAATCAGCTGTTGAGGCAAAAAAATCTGTGACTTTACCCTTACCTTCATCACCCCACTGGGCTCCGAGAACTACGGTAGTGGACAATTTTTCTCCTTAGATACAACATAAAATAATAATGCATTTTTCCTACAATCTGTAGAGGTTTCTTAGCGAATTTAAATAAAAATGCAAATTTTTTAATTTTTTCGCATTAAATTCATTGATTCAAAATATTAACCATATTAAATTTAAAATATGTCGGCTTCTTAACGAAGCTGTCTACTTTTAATTAAAAGGAGATAAAAATTGAATAAAAAATCAATCGTATATCTGCTTGTATTTGCATTAGTAGCAGTTGCATGTGCTACTGAAGCAGCAGAAGAGGTCACTGTCGAAGATGATCACGATCATGGGGAAGCAACTCTTGAACAAGTTCAAGAAAGAGGATTCCTTAAGTGTGGTGTATCAGGTTCAGCAGTTGCTTTCTCTGAGACACAAGCTGACGGTTCTGTAACAGGAATTGACGCTGACTACTGTTATGCAGTTGCAGCAGCAATTTTCGGTGATTACAGCAAGGTTGAATTTACAGCACTAACAGCTGCTGAAAGATTCACAGCCCTATCAGCTGGTGAAGTAGACCTATTAATCAGAAACACAACATGGACTCAAAGCCGTGATACCGAACTTGGTAACGACTTTGGACCAACAACCTATTATGACGGACAACAATTAATGGGTAGAAATTCTGATGGTCTTTCTGCTTCTTCTACTCTTAAAGACATTGATGGTCTAAGAGTATGTACTAATGCTGGTACAACAACAGAGAAGAACATTACTGAAGGTGCAAGATTAGCTGGAGCAGCAATTGAGCTTGTTACAGTTGAAGCATTCCCAGAAGCTATGGAGAAATTCAAAGCTGGTGAGTGTGACCTTGTAACCACAGACGGATCTGGTCTTGTTGGTAACAGAGCTAAAGAGGGTGCATTGAATGACTGGGCAATTTTCCCAGCATCACCAATCTCTAAAGAACCTCTTGGTCCTGTATATCGTCCAAACGATAGCCAATGGGCAGACATCGTTAACTGGACTGTTTATGCTACATTCATCGCTGATGAATATGGTGTAGGTAGAGCCAACGTTGATTCTTTTGACTATGATGCAAATCCAGAAATGGGAAGACTCATGGGCAAGAACGATGGCGAATTGCAAACAATCATGGGCCTAAGTGCCGATGCTTTCTATAACGTTATCAAGCAAGTTGGTAACTATGACGAGATTTATTCTAAAAACTTAAATCCTGTCGGACTTTATAGAGAAGGTTCTGCAAACGCACCTTGGACTGAAGGCGGATTAATTTACGCACCTCCAGCAAGGTAAAAAAACTTAATTGTTTTTTAGAAAGGGGCCGTAAGGCCCCTTTCACATTTCTTCTAATAGACGAATGGAAATGAAAAAGTTAGAGTGGTATTATCTATTTACTTATTAAATTATGAATAAATTAAAGTTAAATTCAGCGTTTTGGCGGGATGTTAGATTCCTTAAATGGGCAGGCCAGATTATATTTTTACTAATAATTTTTAATCTTATTCGAAATTTTTTTGGTCAAGCAATTACAAATTTAAATGCAACAAACTTACCTTTTTCTTGGAGATTTCTTGGTTCAACTCCAGGAATACAAGTTTCAGAAGGTTTCGTAACCTATCCAGAATCAGGTTTACAAGCTCTTCAAATTGGTATGGCAAACATGCTGAGAATTACTGTTTCAGGTATTTTCTTTGCAACTTTTCTTGGCACATTAATGGGAATTGCAAGACTTTCAAAAAACTGGATTGTAGAAAGAGCGACAACAGGTTTTGTTGAGACAGTTAGAAATATTCCTCTGCTTGTTCAAATTTTCTTTTGGCAGGCAGTTATTCTCTCTTTTCCAAGACTTGAAGAGGTAGATAGAGGTCAACATGTTGTCCATATAAGTGCAAAAGGAATAGCATTTCCATGGCTTGATCCAGGTGAAGCTAGCTGGTTATTCGGAGTTTGGTTTTTAATATCTTTCTCAATTGCTAGAAGAGTGTTCAAATTAAGAGTTGCAAAGCTTGAACGAGAGGGTGTAGACACACGACCAGGATTATTTGCATTTGGTGCATTTATTACATGGAATATTGTTGGTTGGTATGGTGGCTATAAGGCTATTGGTACCATTGGATTCATTGCTTCTTATATTTCAATGTTCTTTGATTTACTTCCTAAAATAGGCCTTCAACTCTCATTTATTGTTGTAGCTTCATATTACGCATTTCGTTATATTTCTAGAGAAATAAAACGAACAAGAAGCGCTGAAAATAGAGGAATTTTAACTGATGATGATGTTTTCAGAATTATAATTGCTGCTTTACTTGTTCTTATATTAATTATTGGATTGTTTTTACCGTTAGGTAATTCATTAGTAGATTTTCTATTAGGAAATGATTTATTTTTCAAAGCCGATTGGGGTATACCACAATTTTTTGATGGTATTCAGAATAAACTTAATTGGGAGTATTCCGGCTCACCTTTTACTTTCAGTTATCCTGAAGCAATTCAAGCAGGGTCTTCTAAGTTTACGAGATACTCACCAGACGTAGGGAAAATTATGTCTGTGGGATATTTTGCTACATGGGTAGGTGTAATTTTATACACTTCAGTTTTCATATCAGAGGTTGTGAGATCTGGAATTATGGCTGTCGCCAAAGGTCAAAGTGAAGCTGGACTCTCTCTTGGTTTAAGAAGAAGAACTCTCTTAAGACTGATTGTTCTCCCTCAAGCATTAAGAATTATGCTCCCACCAATGGGAAATCAGTATTTAAATTTAGCTAAAAATACTTCATTAGGAATAGCTGTTGCATATCCTGAAATAGTTGCGGTCGGCCAAACTCTTTATAATCAGGAAGGGCAGACTATTGCTGTATTTATAGTCTGGATGGCTTTTTACTCGACAATTAGTTTAACCCTTTCAACAATTGTTAATTATTACAATAGAAAAATGAAAATTGTGGAGAGATAATGACAGATAATATAAACATTCAGGAAAGCCCGCCAGAAGTACAATTTGCTGGAGTTAATAGGTGGTTAAGAGAAAATCTTTTTTCAAGCACAGGTTCAGCAATTCTTACTTTTATCTCTTTTAGCGCTTTAATTGGACTATTTAGATCGATAATCGGATTTTTTATTTCACCTGAAAGAGAGTGGACAGCAATCACATATAATCTAAGGCTCTATATGGTTCAAGCCTATCCTGAATCAGACTTCATAAGGGTATGGATAACCATTGGTTTGGTTATGGGATTACTGGGTTTAACCTGGGGATTTAATAGTATAAATGAAAAATCAAGCTTAAAATCAACTGGCACAACTATGATGAAAGTGTTTTCATCTTTATTTTTACTTGTTTTAATCGCTCCAACATCTGTAGTCGTTGACAAAGTTGAAGGAACGGTAGTAGATGTATTTCAACAGGAGTTAAGGATTTATTTGCTTGCTATTTTGGCAGGATTAATTTTGATTTCGTATTTCATAAGAACAAAACTCTCAACTCAAGAAATTTCAAAAGACTATTTAAATATTGGCTATATAGGTCTATTAGTTATTTCAATTTGGTTAATTAGAGTCCCAACTGTAACTTTTGATTCATCCAATGTAAGAGTAGAGCCTGACCCTCTTTTGCCTCTCGCAGCTTCAACAAAAAATCCATGGACAGCTCTATACCTGCTACTAGTAGTTACATTTTTTATTGGTAGATATTTGAATTCAAAAAATTTAACTTCATTCAAGAGAATTTTACCTGTTTCTTGGCTTCTAACACCATTAGTTGTTGTAACTTGGATTTACAGAAAACCTGACTTTACACTTTCACAAATAACTACTCTTGACCTACCAGTTATCCTTGGTTTTTCTGTAATAGGATATTTAGTAATAAATTATTTAAATTCTGAAAAACTAATCCAGTATCAGAGATACTTTGTTTATGGCTCATTAATAACTGCAGTAGTTGTTTTTTCACTTCCAGTACCTAGACAATTGAAACTGCTTTTCTTTCTATTATGGATTTTAATTTCAATTGCTCCTACAATTGCAAACTCTAAAGAATCTGCAAGAAGCTTATTTATTGTTTGGTCTGTAGCTATTACAATTTTAGTCTTACTAATGAGAGGTGGAACTTCAGAAACTCTCATAGTTGTACCTGGATCTTCAATCTACGGTGGCTTTGCTTTGACTTGGGTTTTAGCATTTTTTGGAATTGCAATATCTTTTCCTTTTGGAGTCATGCTTGCTTTAGGACGTACTTCAAGCTTGCCTATTATTAGAATAATCTGTACCGCCATAATTGAACTTGTTCGATCTGTACCTTTCATTACATGGCTTTTCTTTGGAAGCGTAATGTTAACTTTCTTTTTGCCATCAGGAGTTGAGTTTGATGAAGTTGTAAGGGCAGTAGTTGTTACATCTATTTTCAGTGCTGCATATTTAGCTGAAAATGTTAGAGGTGGATTACAGTCTATAAGCAAAGGTCAGTTTGAAGCAGCTGATGCTGTTGGCCTAAGCACTTTACAAAGAATTTCCTTAATTGTGATGCCTCAAGCATTGAGAGCAGTTATTCCTCCAATTGTAAGCCAAGTCATTAGTTTATTTAAAGATACAAGCTTAGTTGCAATTGTAGGACTTTTCGATTTGCTTTATATAGGTTCTAAAGTTATTCCAAACCAATCTCAAGGAGCTAACTTTCTTGGAACAATACAAGAGAATATTTTATTCTGTGCAATATTTTATTGGATCTTTACTTATAGCTTTGCAAGAAGAAGCATGAAAATTGAAAAACGATTAGGATTAGGAGAAAGATAATCAAATTATGAGCATAATACAATCAATTGACGTAAAAAAATGGTACGGCGACTTCCAAGCCTTAAAAGGCATAACAATGGATGTTGCAGAAGGAGAAGTACTAGTTATTTGCGGTCCATCAGGTTCAGGCAAATCAACTTTTATTAGATGCATTAATAGACTTGAGCAACATCAAGATGGTCAAATTATTGTGGACGGAATAGAGCTTACAAATGATTTAAAAAATATTGAAGCGATTAGATCTGAAGTTGGAATGGTGTTTCAAAGCTTCAACTTGTTTCCACATCTGACAGTTTTACAAAATATCACACTAGCTCCCATTTGGGTTAGAAAGAAAAGTAAATCTGAAGCAGAAGAGAAGGCCATGGAATTGCTTGAAAGGGTAGGTATACCTGAGCAGGCTGATAAATTTCCTGGGCAACTTTCTGGTGGTCAACAACAAAGAGTAGCTATTGCAAGAGCACTAGCTATGGAGCCAAAAATTATGCTTTTTGACGAACCTACTTCTGCATTAGATCCTGAAATGATCAAAGAAGTATTAGATGTTATGAAAGAATTAGCACAATCTGGTATGACAATGATTGTTGTTACTCATGAAATGGGCTTTGCAAAAGAAGTTGCAGACAGAGTCATGTTATTTGATGAAGGTCAACTTGTAGAGCAAAACACACCTGAAGAATTCTTTAATAATCCTGAGAGTGACAGAACTAAGCTATTTTTGAGTCAAATTCTCTAAAGACTATCCCAGAGATTTTTTTCAGCTAAATCAATAATGGTAGCTCCCATTGCATAAGCACCGTCATATATGGCTTTGTGACCACCTGGAGTAATAGTTGCAGCGGCATATTCTGGTTGATGATTTACGGCGTTTTTAGCATCTATAGACAACATAGGATGAATTGACGGGAATACTTGAGAGATATTCCCCATATCTGTGGATCCTAAACCAGGGCTTGTAGCATCTTTTTGCAAAATCATTTTTCGATCTATATCAGCAGAATTAGCCACATATAGTTCATACATTGTTTCGTTATTATCAATTTCTTCATAGCGGTAATCAGGAAAAGTTATTTTCACTTCACACTTTGTTGATAAAGCTGCTGCATTAGCAAAATTGTAAAAATCACTTTCAAGTTTGTCTAGCCCTTCTTTATTTAAGGATCTCAAATACCATTCAGATTTTGTATACGAAGGGATAATGTTTGGCTTAAAGCCGCCCTCTTTGATAACACCATGCATTCTGTTGCTCTGTACCATTTGTTGTCTATATGTTGAAGCATTTACAAAAAGTTGGATTTGCGCATCTAGAGCATTAATTCCTTCTTGAGGTGCTCCAGCAGCATGAGCATCTTTACCAAAAAATTCAACAGTGTATTGCTGTATAGTTGTAAAGGTAGGGTTAACTACATTTTCGTATCCTGGATGAATCATCATTGAACATTTAGCACCCTCAAAAGCTCCATTATCAAGTAGAATAATTTTTCCTCCACCACCTTCTTCAGCTGGAGTTCCAAGAAGTTTTACTCTAATACCTAAATCATTTGCTAAATCTTGTAGGCCTAAACCAGCACCAATCGATGCAGTTGCAATGATATTATGTCCACATGCATGTCCAATTTCTGGTAGAGCATCATATTCAACGCACAACACAACAAGGGGTCCAGAATCTCCAAAAGTTACATCGAAAGCCGTCTCAAGACTATGTGAAGGATAATTAACTTTTGAATTTTTGCTCTCAATAAAATTTACTAAGTATTTTGAAGTTTCATATTCCTCAAACCCTAGTTCTGGGTTGTGGTACATCCAATCACTTACATCACAAAGCTCCTTATGTAGATTATCTAATGTATTTTTGAATTTCTCTTTATTGGTCATGATTCGATTTTAGTAAAATAATTTGCATCATACACACTAGAATTATTCCAAATTATCCAATCAAGTCCCATGTCCTCTGCAGCTTTTATATTTAATCTCACATCTTTTGGGGTATGCCAAAATCCTTGCAAATAAGGTCGCAACTGTTCTACCTTAGTTCCTCTATATAACCCATCATTAAGTGCAGCAGTAACAACTTCATAGGGATGCTTGTTTGGATATTTATAACCGAATGATCCATTTGAATAATGAGACGGATAAACCATCGGTGATATAAAATCTACTGACTTAACAATAGTTTCCAAATGTTGACCAATTCCATTATCAGATTCAGACTGTAAAACATATCCAAATATGTCTGCAGACACTAAACAGCCTTCTCCATGAAGTATTTTTGTTGCCTCATATAAAAATGAATTTATATTTCGTGTTCTATTCTCAAAATTACTTTCTTCTTCATAAACTAGATGGTTATTAACTCCATCTGGGTATCTAATATAATCAAATTGAATTTCGTCAAACCCTAAATGACATGCTTCTATTGCAATATTTAATACATAATTTCTACTTTTTTGATCACTTGGATCAAGAAAATACTGTCCATTTTTTGAAAAAATAGAATTAGTTTTGGAGTTAAATACAGACGATTCTTCATATGTTTTTGCAAATAAAGGATCTTGAAAAGCAACAACCCTACCAATTAAATATAAATTGTGATTTACTTTGAGCTCTTCCAGAGAATCTTTACTAAATTTTATTCTCTCATTATTAATTTCAGAGCTTTCTCGAACATTGCTGTCATACATTAAATGACCATGGTCTGTTTTAACGTCAATTACAAGTGTATTAACAACTGTTTCATCAATTATTGCTTTAATAGATGACATTTTTTCTACATTTAAAAAGTCGTAGCTATTTAAATAAATTCCTTTTATTCCACCAAATTGACTTTTAAATTTATCATATTTGTAAATTGCTAGGTATTTATTAACCTTTTTGTTAGTTTGATTTATTGAGCTTTCATAATTTTTGAATAAATCATTTTTAAATTTTAAATTATTTGCTTCCAACTCATTTAATTTATTGTTAAAAAGAATCATTTCTTCATCGGTCAGATATATTTCTGAATGATTTTTAACTTCAGCTTTAACTACAGTGTGAACCAATTCATGTGTTATATTTTTTACAAGTTCAAAATAGTTAACATTTTCATTTTCAAAATTTTCAATTGTAAGTGGAAAAACAATTAATAAAATAGATAAAAATATAAAAACTACCCTGTTCATAATCTTATATTAAGGTTTCTTTTGAAAATTTCCAAAAGTTAGACAATTAAAAATAAAAATAAAAGATAGACTTAATAATGTAATTAATTTTTAAAACAAGAGGAGCTCTTAATGTCAGATAATCAATTAATCGACCTTGCTGAAGATTTTTTTCAAAATTCATTGGACTCATCTCCAACTTCTGCAATCATGCGAGGACACAAAAAATATTTTGATCAAATAGAAGAATTAACAGAAGACCAATTTCAAAAAGAAAAAGAAACTGTTGATAACTTTATTCAACGTTTAAATGCTATTGAGAAAGATAATCTAACAAATAGAGAAAAAGTAACGCATGGAATGTTGGAGTTTGCTCTTAGTTCAAACCAAGACTCTCTTCTTGATAGAAGTTGGGAATTTGGAGCTGGAGTATCTGGTTTTACTGGATTTTTAATTGATTACAATCAGCAAATGTTTGTTCCTGATTCTGAATCGGCAGATATGATGTTAAAAAGACTTGAATTGTACAAGAGGCTTTACACCCAAATTGCCCAAGTTCAAAAAGAGGGTCTAAATAACAATAGAGTTGCAACAGAAAGAAACTTATTAAGAACTATTGATCAGCTAGAAAACTACTTAGCCTCTTCTTTGGACCAGGACCCATTGCTTTTAGTCAATTTCTCACCAGAGATTTCAGGTTCAGAAATATCTGAATGGAAAGATAAAGCAAAAAATATTATTGAAGCAAATATTAGGCCAACTGTATCAGCTTATTTGGATCAATTAAAAACTGAGCATCTTCCTAAAGGGCGAGGAGATGACAAGTGTGGGATTATGTGGATTGATGGTGGAGAAGAGTCTTATTTAAGATCACTAAGAAAATACACAGGACACAAAGCAACAACGGTAAAAGAAGTTCATGAAATAGGTCTATCAGAAATAGAGAGATTAAAAAAAGAATTTTTTGAAATTGGAAAAAATGTATTTGATGGAGTTGATACTCCTGAAGATGTAATATACAAAATGCAAACAGAACCTTCAATGAGATATGAAAGCAAAGAGCAGATGTTACAGTTAGCAATTGATACCATAGAAAGATCTTATAAACCTTTAAATGAGTGGTTCACAGTATTTCCAAAATCTCCATGTAAAGTCCTTCCGGTACCAGCTGAATCTGAGCAACATGCTCCACCTGCTTATTACTACCCACCTTTACCAGATGGCTCAAGAGACGGTACTTATTTTCTCAATACATACAAAGCAGAAACAAAAAGTATATTTGAGGCTGAATCGGTTGCTTTTCATGAGGCCATACCAGGTCATCACCTTGATAGAACTATTGCAGTTGAACTTCAAGACGTACCAGACTTTCAAAAGTATGTTGCTTCCACGGCATTTGTCGAGGGGTGGGGACTTTATTCAGAGCAATTAGCTAATGAAATGGGTTTATATTCTAATGATGTACAGCAACTCGGTCGATTAGGAAATGATGCTTGGAGAGCATGTCGTCTAGTACTTGATACAGGTATGCATGGCATGGGCTGGTCAAGAGACAAAGCAATTGATTTTTTCAAAGCAAATTCTCCAATTGAAGCCATAAATGCAGAAATTGAAACAGATCGGTATATTGCTTGGCCAGGACAAGCATGTTCCTATAAAATGGGTCAGTTAAAGATTGAAGAACTACGAAGAAAAGCTGAAAACGAGCTAGGAGATAAGTTTGACATTAGATACTTCCATGATGAAGTCTTATGCGACGGAGGGATAACACTTCCAATTTTAGAAAATAAAATTGATTCTTTTATTACAAAACATAAAAGCTAAACAAAAAGATAAGTTAGTTTTCAATTCTTGAATCTCCTGAAGAGAGTTTCAAGAATTGTTATTATAATTAACTTATCATGAAAAAATTATCACTATTTATTCTGTTTATATTTATTACTTGTGGGGGAGCAGAAAGTCAGAGTAATGTTGTTCAAGATTCATCAGATGATAC
>TARA_B100001057_G_scaffold221077_1_pt1 | contig 35131 bp, 41 predicted proteins | sample TARA_B100001057 | Tara Oceans TARA_B100001057 (sample SAMEA2621839) | marine metagenome | biome: marine biome (ENVO:00000447); feature: surface water layer (ENVO:00002042); material: "saline water (ENVO:00002010), including plankton (ENVO:xxxxxxxx)" | depth 5 m | reverse complement strand
TAAGTGGGCAATGTTGTAAAAAATGTTGCCCACTTTCCTTGACTAATTGCAAAAACTGTATATAATAACAATATGAGAACAGCAACACTAATAATAAACGATGAAGTAAATCTTAAGATATCAGGTTTAGAACTTGATGTTCGTAAGAAACTTGTGAATACTTTTAAGTATGATGTACCACATGCAAGATACTTGCCAGCAGTGCGACTAGGACGTTGGGATGGCAAGGTTGCATACTTTCAAATGGGCGGTAGCACATACTTAAACTTGCTACCTGACATACTTCCTATACTTGAAGACTTTAACTACGATGTTGACATACAAGATAACAGAGAATACCAAACAGTATTCAAGTTTGATTCAGTTGCAGAAGATACTTACAGTGACATTATGTGGCCGAAGAATCATCCTGCATCTGGCACTCCTATTGTACTAAGAGACTATCAAGTAGAGATTATAAACAGTTTCTTAAAAAATCCACAGTGCATACAAGAAGTAGCAACTGGTGCTGGAAAAACAATAATGACTGCAAGTCTAAGTGAACGTGTAGAAAACTATGGACGTTCAATTGTTATTGTTCCAAACAAAAGTTTAGTTACACAGACTGAAAAAGATTATGTAAACATGCAACTTGATGTTGGTGTGTTCTATGGTGATAGAAAAGAATTTGGGCATAAACACACAATATGCACATGGCAGAGTCTGAATGTGTTGCTTAAAAACACAAAGAATCAACGTGCAGATATTACTATACATGAATTCTTAGAAGATGTAGTTGCAGTAATAGTTGATGAAGTACACATGGCCAAAGCAGATGCACTTAAAACATTGTTAACTGGTGTAATGAGTCGTGTGCCATTGCGTTGGGGACTTACTGGTACAGTGCCAAAAGAACCATATGAGTTTCAAGCACTACACTGTAGTTTAGGACCTGTTATAAATCAACTAGCCGCAAGTGAACTACAAGAAAAAGGCGTACTCGCAAATTGCCATGTAAATGTTGTACAGTTGATTGACCATGCAGAATTTACAAACTATCAGAGCGAATTAAAGTACCTATTTGAGGAAAAAGGTAGACTTGATACCATTGCAGGCTTGGTTATTGAAGTAAATAAAACGGGTAACACATTGGTGTTGGTTGATAGAATTAGTGCTGGTACAGAACTACTTAACAGAATGGGCGATGACGCAGTTTTTGTAAGTGGTGCAACCAAAGCAAAAGCAAGACAGGATGAGTATGATGAAGTGGCTACTGCGACAGGTAAAATTATTATTGCTACATATGGTGTCGCGGCCGTTGGTATTAATCTCCCACGTATTTTCAATCTTGTCCTTCTGGAGCCTGGCAAAAGTTTTGTACGGGTTATACAAAGCATTGGTAGGGGTATTCGTAAAGCGGAAGACAAAGACCACGTCCAAATCTGGGACATAACAAGTACTTGCAGATTCGCAAAAAGACATTTAACCAAACGTAAAGCATTTTATAGAGAAGCAAACTATCCTTTTAGTGTAGAAAAACTGGATTGGAATGCGTAACAAAGCGGAGAAATTATGAGAATACTAACACTAGACAATACTGTGTTTGATTTAGATACATTGCCTGAAGAGATAGATGACTTGCGTTTTTCAATCTTTGACAACAGTGACCCACAAAATCCAGATCATTTGTACATTCCACTGATATTTTTAGAAACATTTAATTCTCCTGCCTTGGTATTAAAGATTGGTGAACAAACCATGAAAATGCCAATTGACTGGCAGGTACTAATTGGAGAGCCAGAAGTCGGTGACTTAGAAATGCTACAACTAACTAGTATTAACGATAGAGGATTTAAAGTATTTCAATTTAATCCACTGACAAGTTTTAGGCCGTCATATATGGATATAGAAATAATTGATGTGTACCAGGATGTAACTTGGTATGTGCCTAAATTGAAAAATGGACAGATGTTGGCCGTTCCGGTCGAGAACAAAGACGATCCACGGTGTGCGTACTTTGTCAAGGACATCAGTCGTAACTGTGAGATCGTGGATTATAATAAGGCTTGGTAATATGGAATTTACAAAAGGCATATGGAATGTATTGACAAACAAGATAGAAGATAGTATACTGTTAGCAGTAATATTTTTTATCGGTCATGTGATAATAGCAATGACAGTTGTTAGTGTTATAACCGGTGCAAGTATCTGGGAAGCCGGAGCAGTGGCACTTGTAGAACCAGCAATAAACAGTGTATGGTTTTATCTACTACATAAATTATGGAAGAGAATTGGTGAATCAAAAACTTAGTATAGCAAATGAAATGCGGTGCTTGGATCTCAAGGATCGCAACTTCTATGATAGTTTGACAGATGAAGAACGTAAGAAGTATTCAAACTTTCTTATGATACGTTGGAGCAGTGCAGTACAAGGACCAACAGAACTACAAGAATACTATTTGGTTGCGTGTAATGAAAGACTTAACAAGCATTTCTTTGACATAAACAAGCATCAAAAACTACAATGGCTGTGTGCTACAAGTATTAGCCCAGGAATGGGCTCACACAGACATCAATGGATTGCTCCTAAGAAGAAAGATAAAGGCAATAACGAAGGCAAGAAAATACTGATGGAACTGTTTCCTGCAATGAAGACAGATGAGATAGAACTACTGAGTAAACTTATGACTGCAAAAGAACTAAAGGAACACATGCGTGATAGCGGAAAGGTATAAGTGCAAATACTGTGAACGTGAGTTTAGAAAAGAAAGCACACTAGCAGTACATCTTTGTGAGCAAAAACGCAGATACCAAGAAGAAAAAGAAGTAGGTGTACAGATTGGTTTACAAAGTTATTTGAAGTTTTATACTATGACACAGGGCAGTGCAAAACTGAAAACATATGCTGATTTTGCTACGTCACCTTACTATAAAGCATTTGTAAAATTTGGTAGACATTGTGTTGCTATCAATGCAATAAACGTACCCAAATTTGTTGAGTGGGTAATTAAAGAAAACAAAAAACTTGACCACTGGTGCAAAGAAGCAGTATATGATGAATACTTGCAACAGTATATTAGAAGAGAAGCACTTACTGATGCACTAGAACGTGGCATAGAATACTCTATAAAGTGGAGTGAAAAAACTGGACATCCAGCACAAGACTTTTTGCGTTACGGAAATGACAACAGTGTAGCATTTGCAATAAGTACTGGACGCATATCACCTTGGTTGGTGTTCAACTGCGAATCAGGACAAGCATATCTAGCAGACATGAATCCTGATCAAACAAAAATAGTATGGCCTTGGATTGATCCAGACTTTTGGACAAAGAAGTTTCGAGATTATCCAGCAGACCAAGTATACTGCGAAGAGATATTAAAACAAGCAGGATGGTAATGAAAGTTCTTTGTCTCGGTAATAATCACAAACACACTGATGAATTAACAAGCACTCTTGGCAATAATCACGGATTAATTAGCAACGTAGATATTGAAGTCAAAGACGGCTTTTATCATACCAGTGTGCTAGATTTAACAAACAGTGAAATCCTTAAACTCTCCAAACAGTTTGATCGTGTAATTGTGTTGGATCAACCCGTCGACCAATGGAATCATCCTACTGAATTTCATGCTACACAAGATATAGCCATAAGAATTGGCAATAAAGTAAGTTGGCAAAACGCAGATGCAAAAACACAGTTAGTATATTGGCAAGATTTGGTTAGTAATAACAAAAGTTTTTGCATATTTCCTTTCATTGAACTGTTAACACAAAATGGACATACAACAGTATGTTGTCGAAGTGATACCCCCGTACAAAGTATAGATAAATTAGAAAATTTTGCAACAGATAGAGAATATGCAAAAATACGTAACGCAATGCTGACAGGAAAAAGTTTACCAGAGCATTGCAAAGTATGTTATAAATTAGAAGATAAAAGTATAATTTCTGCACGTCAAGAAGAAACAGTAGAATGGGCAATGCGTCTTAATTTAAAAACAGTTGATGATCTGGGCAGTGTAACGGACCCAGTATACTATGAAGTACGTCCAAGCAATACTTGTAATTTAATGTGTAGAATGTGTGCACCTATTTTTAGTAGTCTAATTGAAAAAGAACAAAAACAATTAGGAAAAATACCACAAGAATATACCGAACAATACAGTAATTTTGACATCGTAAAAATAGAACATATTGTAAAGTTATACGTTGCAGGCGGAGAGCCAACTGCGATGCCAGAATTTTATGACTTTGTAAGAAAATGTGTCAAAAGAAAATATACGGACTTTGAATTTATTGTTAATACCAATGCAATGAAGGTATCAACAGTACTGCTTGAAATCGGTTCGCATTTTAAAAATTTGCAGTACATAATTAGCATTGACGGTTATAAAAAACACAATGACTACTCTCGATGGCGTAGTAAATGGGAAACAATAATTAAAAATGCACACAAGTTACAAGACAATGGACACAAAATACATTTTAATACTGTGCTGAGCTTGTGGACAGTATTTGATTATCACAAATTAATACACTTTCTTGATAGTGAATTTCCAGATTGTTGGATACACGGACAATATGCCAATCAACATTCGCCATTTGTTTTTCAGTATTCTCAAGATCAAATACGCAATCTGGAATCGATTCGTACAACCAAAATTTACCATAATAATGCAATGTTTCAAAGTTTTATCGACGGAACAATTAACAGTGCTAAACAAAGTTTCGTAAATAAAACTGCTATTACTAAATTTTTTGTATACAATGATGAACTTGACCAAGCAAGAAACAGTAGATTAATTGACTATATACCTGCTTTAGACAAATTACGTACACATGGAGGAGAATAAAATGGGACTGACAAGACCTAAGATTGAACAAATGGAAAAGAAGCCTAAACTACACGACAATGACTTTATCATTGGCATGATAAAAAGTGCCATACGTTTAGGTGCATGTTACATGTTGTTCACAGGCCACATAGAAATGGCCGCAGTGACTTTTGCTATTGCAGAATTTGCTGGTATAGGAAATAGATTAATTTAATGATCTACATAGATTTTCAAGGTGGTGCTCACGGTAATTATCTTGAGTTTGTATGCAATAAGATTCTTGCTAAAATAAAAACCAATGGACCAACACCATTTAACACATTAGGTTCATCACATTCAAAGAAATATTTGGAACCACAAGTTTTTCAGAGTGGACACTACAGTTTTCAGTCCACTCCTATTCCTAATAATAGTAAAGTAATTGCCATTACTATTAGTAATGATGATCTATTACCACTACAGTCAATTAGTTTATTACGTGCTGGTGATAGGAACATTGATCCAGATCAACTTGAAATAAACACTTATAACAAATGGACTAATAGCAACTACCAATGGGTACTAGACAATCTTATCAATGGCTTTTTTAAGGATCAGTTGACAAGTAGTTATAATGCAGTAAAAGATCAATCGTGGCCTGATGTATCAACAATTGAAGAATTTAAGACCTTACCAGACTGGATACAAGAAGAATGCGTTGCCATCCATAATTTAACTTTGTATGAACTAGATAGTGCAAGTCCAGACTGCCCAAGACACGTACTCAGAGAATTTTTTAAACTTGGGTTTAAGAATCCAGAACAAGCAGGATTTATTACGGAACAAAAGAAAATGACATATGATTCTAGCAATGATGTTCGCATTTTCCCTTACAGTTGTTTTTATCATACTGATCAGTTTATCACAGAAACTGAAAAGCTCGCCGGTTGGTTAGGATTTAATTTTGAACCAACGAAAGAGTTTATTGATTTACACAAAGGATTTTTGTCTAAACAACCTTATAAGGATACTAAGGTACATTGTGATACTATTCTTGAACGTATTAAAAATAAAGAAGAATTTGAATTGCCTAAACTTAACTTGTTAGAAGAAAGTTACTTGACAGCTCATATAGAATTATGCTATAATATAGAATTATTAAACAACCTACAATGGTTTCAAAACAGTAAAGAAATATTAGATGAGTGCTGATGTAGATATAGATTTTGCTGACAGGCAACACATAATGGATCTAATCCAGTGTACTCCTGCTAGACAAAATGCAGAAGGACGTAAACACAACAGTGGTGTTTATGTTACGCCAATACCTGTTGATGCACCCAATGGTTGTGCAAGTATTGACTATGAATATGCAGAACAACGCGGTTATTTTAAACTAGATTTACTTAACCAAAGTGTATACACACTGATACGAGATCAAATACACTATGATGCTATGTTGGCCAAAGAACCAGAATGGCATAGATTACAAGATAAAAGTTTCTGTGAACGTATAGTGCATATAGGAAACTACCATGATTTGCAAGTAGCAATGGAGCCTAACTCAATAACTCGTATGGCAGCCTTTATAAGCATTATACGTCCAGGAAAAGCACATCTACAACGTAAACCTTGGAAAGAAGTATTTGAAACTGTGTGGGATGGTGATGACACAAGTGGATTTGTGTTTAAAAAGTCACATGCAATAAGTTATGCACGTCTTGTTGCATTACATATTAATCTACTTTGCGAACAAGTGTAATACTTCTACGTTTTACCTTTTTGCGAGAAAGTTCTTGAAGGCTTGTGCTAGGGCCAAGTATTATATCTAAATCTTTGTTAATAAAAGTTTTAAGATAAGGCTTAAACTTTTCCCAATCCTGTTTTAAGAATATGTTTATTGGTATACTGCGGTTCGATTCCCACCACCATTGATTTGCAAGTTCTAAAAAATCACGTTTGAGATGATCTTCGACTATACCGCCAAAGTCGTAGATTGTTGTTATTTGGTCATCTCTATTTTGTATTACGCCAACGTACTCATTACTTGCATATGTGCAAAATGTAATGAATGGATAACGCTCTGCGATCTTTTCGAATAGCTCTACGCCCATAAATACCTTGTAATTGGAGTTAAAATTAATGTATTCTACCACCGTATATTTATATCAGCAAAAGCAACAGGTACTATTACCTGACACCAGCGGTGCGTACTTTCAAAGGAGATGGCAACCAGTGTATGCAAAAAAATTAAAGGTCAACAGAGGAGTTGACAACGTCATATTGTTTGAATTTATCAACCAAGACCAAAAACCTGTAAACATCTCAGGTAGTACAATAACATTTAGAATGATGAGTACAGATGGCGATGAACTATTAATAGCAGAAGATCTTGTGCATTTAAGCAGTGCATTTGGAAGAGCAAAAGTAACACTATCAAGTGAGAAACTTGATCTAATAGAAGAACAAACTGCCACATACAGTTTAGAACGTGCCAGTGGTAACTTATATGAAGCAGTGTACACAGATGACTACAGCGGTGGGAGAGGTCAAGTTGAAATAGTTGACAGTGTGTATCCTGATTTTGTAGAAAGTAAAATCATGTTGCTACCACAGCCACTTGATCAACCTGCACAGTCAAACGGAAACAGAAATCACACCAGTGCAATTTACACTGCGGAAAACACACTAACAACTTTACAACTCGACTTTGATAATTTTTCTGGAAATGTTAAAGTACAAGCAAGTGAAAACCAAATTGGACCTGATTGGTATGATGTAGGTAGCCAAGTTGAATATGTAAATCAAAAAACAAGAACTTATATAAATGTTGATGGTAGACATAATTGGCTACGTTTGGAAATGAATCAATATGGCATCAGCGGCAACGCAACTGCACAAGTACAAAATGGAGCAGTAACTACAATATCAAGTAACGGGTCAGGCAGTGAATGGTATGGCCCTGGCAATCCACGTGTGCGATTAGATGGATTAGGCGCAGGTGCGACTGCCACTACCACGGTAGACGGTGGAAAACTAGGCACTATTACACTGACCAATGGTGGACAAGGATATATAACAGCACCCACTGTTATTATTGACAATGGCGAAATTACACAAATAACCTATCGCTAGGAGCATACTTGCCTATAAAACGTTTAATCGCCATTGGTTGTAGTTGGACCTATGGTGCTGAACTATCAGAGTCTATAAGATTAGAAAAAAGTTTTCCTGGGCTAGTTGCAACACACTATGGATTGCACTTAGACAATTGTGGGTATCCAGGAGCAAGTCTTGAAAGTATGCGTTGGGTACTAAGATGGCATGTACAAAATAATACAAATTTAGACGACGTATTATGGTTGATAGGACTTACTGAAAGCACACGCAGTAGTTGGTACAACGCATTAGGCAATGATAAAGAATATAACTTTAATTTTAATCAGCCTGATCGACCCTGGAACAATCATGTGCATAATGTGTGGCTTAAAGATAACGACCCTAGTATAAATCCAAGTTGGTATGAACTTAATCGGTTATGGATAGCAAATTGCTATGATGCAAAATGGGCTGAACAAAATCATTGGGAGACAGTTGCGGCATTTGCCAGTCTACAAAATGTAGTACAGTTTAATTGTCTAATAAATCCTTACAAGAATCCTAATGTCATAACCAATGATAGTAGTTTTAGACAAATGCTAAAATCACAACATCTTTATCCAGGTAGACATCCGAATGAAACCGGACATGAAATTATATCTAAACACTTGATAAATCACATAGATTGTGCTAATATACTAGCATAATGATCGATCTATTGAGTTACATTCCGCAGAAGCGAAAACAAACAAGTTCTGGTTGGGTAAGTTTTAATGCACCCTGTTGTGTACACAAAGGCGAGTCACAGGACAAACGTCTGCGTGGTGGTATTAAACAAACAGAAGATGACTGGAGTTATCACTGTTTCAATTGTGGCTTCACTGCAAGTTTTACTGCAGGGCGTAGTGTTGGTTACAAAGCACGTAAGTTACTTGAATGGCTAGGTGTTGATCCAACTGACATTGAAAGACTGAACTTAGAAAGTTTAAAACGTAAAAGTTTGTTAGACTTAACTGCTGAACGTAATACAATCAAACAAAAGCAGATTGACTTTGAAGAACAAGAAATACCACAAGGTGTTGAACGCATAGATGAAAACAATCGAGAGCATTTTCACTATGTTGAATACTTAAAAAAACGTGGCATGGTATTTGGCTATCCGTTTCTAGTAGATAAAAAACGGGGCCCAAGAGATAGGATCGTTATACCATACACGTACAAGAATAGGATAGTAGGACATACAAGTCGTTACTTGGATAATCGTACGCCAAAGTTTATTAACAGTCAGCAACCAGGATATGTGTTTGGATATGATTTACAAAAGTCAGACTGGACCAGTGCTATAGTTGTTGAAGGTATATTTGATGCACTAAGTATATCCGGACTAGCATGTATGCACGAAACAATAAGCAAAGATCAAGCACAGTTGTTAAAGCAGTTGCAACGTAGAATTATAGTAGTTCCTGATCAGGATCGGGCAGGATTAAGTATAATTGATGCCGCAGTAGAACACAAGTTTGAAGTTAGTATACCAGAGTGGCCTGAAGATGTTAAAGATGTGAATGATGCAGTGGTGCGATTTGGTGTAGCAGAAACACTACGACAGATACATCAGTGTGCAGAACGTAGTAAGATAAAAATTGAAATGGCACGTAAACGCCTAGTGAGGATAGTATGATAGAATATACATATGACGTACAGAAATTATTCTTAGAAATGATGATGCATGATGCACAAAGTTTCTTAAGAGTGCAAAATATTTTTAATGAAGAAAACTTTGACAGAGACTTGCGAGAAACTGCAAAGTTTATCTATGATCATGCCAATGAACACAAGACACTTCCTGACAGAGCACAGATCAAAGCAGTTACAAATATTGAACTGTTGCCAATTCCAGACTTAAACAGTGGACATACTGATTGGTTTTTAGAAACGTTTGAGGCATTTACAAGACGTACTGAACTAGAACGTGCAATATTAAAAAGTGCAGACTTGCTAGAGAAAGGTGAGTATTCACCAGTTGAGAAACTTATAAAGGATGCAGTGCAAATAAGTTTGACAAAGGACTTGGGCACAGATTATTTTGAGGATCCAAGGGCAAGGCTTGCGGCACTGAAAGACAACAATGGACAGAATTCAACTGGTTGGCCAAAGTTAGACAAACTGTTATATGGTGGTTTCAACAGAGGAGAGCTACAGATATTTGCAGGTGGGTCAGGATCAGGTAAAAGTTTGTTCATGCAAAACTTAGCAGTAAACTGGATGGAAGCAGGACTAAGTGGAGTGTATGTTACACTTGAATTAAGTGAAGGATTGACTGCTATGCGTGTTGATAGTATGTTAACAAATACTCCTAGCAAACAGTTGTTCAAAGACATTGAAACTGTTGAAATGAAAGTGAAGATGATGGGCAAGAAAGCAGGTGGCTTGCAAATAAAGTACATGCCTGCACAAAGCAACGTAAATGATATTAGAGCATTTGTAAAAGAACTAAGCATTAAGCAAGGAAAAGCAATAGATTTTATGTGCATTGACTATCTGGATTTGCTTATGCCAGTTAGTGCTAAAGTATCGCCAAATGATTTGTTTGTAAAGGACAAGTATGTTTCAGAAGAACTGCGTAATTTGGCAAGAGAACTTAACATACTGTTTGTAACTGCTTCACAGTTGAATAGAAGTGCAGTTGAAGAAGTAGAGTTTGATCATTCGCACATAAGTGGTGGTATTAGTAAGATCAATACTGCTGACAATGTGTTTGGCATATTTACAAGTAGAGCTATGCGTGAACGTGGTAGATATCAAATACAGGCTATGAAGACTAGAAGCAGTTCAGGCGTTGGTATGAAAGTGGACTTGGAGTTTGACATAGAAAGTTTACGTATACGTGACTTAGGTGACGATGAAGAGTATCAACAGTTTAAGAAACAGAGTTCAAGTATCTATGATCAAATAAAAGCAAAGTCAATACAATCAGATCCTCAAAATGATGCTACTGTAGAAGATGAGCCAGGTAAGATTGTTGCTGATGTACAAAGTACAAAACTAAAACAGATGTTGGCAGGTATCAAGCAAAAAGGTTAAGCATACTGATCAATAGGCATTGCTTTTACGTTCTTTCTTTTTACTTTTAGATAGTTACTGTTGTCTTTGGTCCACATTTGTCCTTCACCCACTACCACACTATCACGTGCATATTTTACAGGCTTGTCTACAACTAGATCAACATAGCGACCTTCACCTACTCCTAGTGTTATAAAGTGTATGTAATTTTTTGGATCGCTTTTAAACACTCTACTGGCGGCAATTATACCTGCAAACTGAAACTTGTCTAAGAATAAATTTTGCAATCCCATGTTTGGTAAAAATCCTGGACTATTCCAAGCACCATATTGTTTAAAACTTTCAATTGGATCCTCTGTAATCCAATTGTCAAAGCCTAAGTCACGTAGATCCCAACCGGCACGTTTTGCTTCGTTGCGATATACCCAACGTGCATATGATCCTTGACAGTGTTTCAAACAAGCCGCCCAAAATTGTTTTGGATTGTAAACTTTGTGATATGCCAATGCCCATATAAGTCTACCCAAGTTTACTGCGTGTGCCCTGCACAAACCAAATCCACTTAGGCTTTGCATTTGTTCATAGATGTCATGCTTGTCTGGATGATCACCTAAGCGTGCCATAAACTGCATCATCTTCTCTTCGTTCTTTTTTGCAAAAGCACGTCTGTACATGTCTGCTTCATATGGTGATATACCAATCAACTTCATTATTTTATGTATAGCATCATCTTCATACACTATTGCATTCTTTTGTATGCCTTTTTCACTCCAGTCTCTGAACCAACTGGCTTTACGTCTGCCCTCCATTGCAACAGGACGTACTAACGCACTTGCAAACACACAGTCCTCAACTCCTGTTGGTTGCAATGCACGGAACAGTCTTTTCATTGTGGGCGACTCGCCTTGTGTTACGCCAAGTACATCACCTCTACACAATAAATCAGCAACACGTTCATCTTGTTTTGGATAAGCATCTAGTCTTGTGTGAGGATCTATTTCTAGTAACTGTGATAATCCTCTGTTTGCAAGTATATCTACTTTCAAATGTTCCAAATCCTCTACTTCGTTCTTGTCAAGTAGTATAAGATTGTCATCACGGAACAAACTTTTAGGTAATGCTCTATCAAATACTAACACGCCGCCACAGTGTTTGCTTATACAACGCTTCTTACCCATTAGTTTGCGTTCAATACGTCTTGCTTCTTGTTCATCAACGCCTAGTTTTGCGTAGTCAATATCTTTTGGTAGCCTGCCCTTTGCTCCAAGACGTTTGGCGGCTTCGCGACGTGCTGACTTTTCTCTATAAAGCACATAGTTTGATATTCTAGCACTCTGTGTTGGCCATCTATCAAACACACGTTGCATAGCAAGTTCTTGTTTGTGGTGAGGTATATCAATATCTACATCTGGCAAGTCATCTCTGTGCGGATTTAAGAATCTTGCTAATGGTATGTTCCATTCAATTGGATCAACGTCTGTTATACCCATGAGATAGCAAACCAAACTACTACCAGCACTACCTCTGGTCATGTGTGGTATATCTTTATTGAGATCGAGTATAAGTCTTATTTTGAGAAAGTAATCTGTAAAACGTTGCTGAAGTATAATTTCAAATTCTTCTGCTAGTCTGTTTTGATATTCTTCGCTTTTTGGAGTTGGTCTTCTAAATTGTTCTAATAATGATTGTATCTGTTGTATTTCTGTTTTCATGTTTGCCTATGTTTGCCTAAAGATGCCTTAATAGGTATATTTACACCAGAAAATATGCTACTATAAATATTTGCACCATGATAATAGAAATTGAAAATTTTTTGCCAAACGTTTTAGTTGATCAGTTAGTAACTTTTGCGGAAACAAATCAAGATTGGCAACTACAAGAAATGCAGGAACATTTGCCAAGAAAAAAAATTAGTTGGTTGCTTGACAGTCCAATTGAAACTATACACAACTGGTTTGACAATCTTCCATTGTTTGAACATTTAGATTTTATGGGTGTTACGTTGTGGAAAGATGATGTTGACTTTAAAATGAGTCAACATCTTGATAATGACAGAGTACGTGTAGCAGTACAAGTATACTTGGACAATAGAAAATCGCCGGGAACACAATTTGGTGATCGCACAATAGAATATGGACGCAATCGAGGCTACATTATGTATAATAATTCTACGATGATACACGGTGTTCCTGATCAAACACCACATGAAGGTAGATTAAGTATCTATGCATTATACCAATGATCTTTTGTACTGGTAACCCAGCTCGCAAAACTATTGCGTATGCTATAAACCCTAACAGGCATGCTAGTTTAAGCACAGGTTACGATTTTAAAACGGACAAGTCAATAGCACAATTTGCCAATGAAATTGAAGACTATACCGTATTTGTAAACAGTGCATTTGTTGCTCCAGGTGTACAACAACGTTTAATGCACACATGCTATAGTCAATGGATGCAAAAAGATACCAAAGGACACATTATTAATATAGGCACTACACTTGAAAATACTGATGATACCAGCGATTACAATCAAAGCAAACAAAAACTTAGAAAACAAAGTTTACAATTGAGCAATAACACAGGAATATCAGGTGTTAAAACTACATACGTGGTGCTCGGCGGCATAGGTGACGATATGTGCGATATAGAACACATTGGCTCTACGATTAGATGGATCATTGAACAACCGTTTCGTATTCCTATGATACAGATTGAGTCAGTAAAATGATTGCATACAAAGACGTAAGAGAGGTACATTTAGAGATAGCTACTTTATGCAATGCAAGTTGTCCGTGGTGTCCGAGGAATTTTTGGGGTTATGAATTCAATGGCGGGTATCCAGAACTTTATCTCACACTTGACAATGCTAAAAAAATATTTCATCCTTATTTTGTAAAACAGTTAGACATCTTACGCATCAATGGCAACTATGGAGACATAGTAATGAATCCTCATGCTGAATATATTGTAGAATATTTAAGAGAATATAATAAAGACCTGGACATAAGAATTAGCACCAATGGTGGTGCTAGGAAAGCAAACTTTTGGAAACAGTTTGCAAAATTTGACTGTCGCATTCATTTTGCATTAGACGGATTAGAAGATACTCATAGTTTATATAGACAGAATACTGTATGGGCAACTGTGATTAAAAATGCAAAAGCATTCATTGACAATGGTGGTCGAGCAGTTTGGCAAATGATTAAATTTAAACACAATGAGCATCAAATTGAAGAATGCCAAGAATTAAGCAAACAAATGGGATTTAAAGCATTTGACTTAATTGATGCAGGCAGAGATACTGCTCCTGTGTTTGGTAAAGATAAAAAACTCAAACATGTACTAGGCAACTACACAGGTGAAACTGATTTTAACATCCTGTTTGAAAGCAAGACACAAGATGACGTATTACTAGAAGATGTAATTCCAGGCAAAATTCCTAGTAAAAGTGTAACATGCGAAACAATCATTAATAAAAGCATCTATATTGCTGCCAATGGTGATGTTAGTCCATGTTGTTATATGGGGTTCTATCCAGAAACCTACGGTAAAGGACAATATCATCAAGCAGCCAATAATCAACTGATACCTTTGATATTTGAAAATAATGCTCTTAAACATAGCATAAAACATTGTATACAATGGTTTGCTAATGTTGAAAAACGTTGGAAAGAAAAAACCTATGAAAAAGGACGTTTAATGATCTGTGATGATAATTGCGGATCGTGTATAAAAACATAAATACTACAAAGGAACAAAGTCATGCAAAAAAAGACAAGAAGCATCTTTGAAGAATTAGACGGCATCTACACAGATCGCTATGCAAAGAAACAAGAGCGTGGATACATAGTAGAAAGTCGTGCAAGCAATGTAATTGCAAGTGCTATACGTCTAATGGAGCAAATTGATACTATGTATGACAAAGAACAAAGTGAAGATTTACAACGCAAATTGCTAAACGCAATTCGGTTGCGTGATCCAAATAAGTTTTCTAGATCAGTAAAGCGGGCTAATGACAAATAAATTAACAGAACAACAGTTACAAGAAGAACTGCTAGATGAAATTGGTGATTTTACAAAAGCAATCACAAGAAAGATTGGCCAAGGCGTTGGTGGTATCAAAGGTGCAGGACAAAAGGTAAAAGGTGCGTTTACACGTGCTGGACAAGATATAAAACAAGCATACACACAAGGTAGAGATTCTGCACAAAAAACAGTTGCAGGACAAGATTACAAAGCACCTCAACCAAAAGCAAAAGCACAACCTCAAGCACAACAAACAAAACAGCCAGGCGGAATAAGCACTGCCTTAAAAAAGTTTGGCAAAGGTGTTGCTGATGCAGACAAGTACAATTATAGACTAGGTACACAAGCACAACAAGATGCTCAGGCAAATGCTAAGAAACAAACTCCTACAAAACAAGGTACACAAGCCACTACTGCTACAACACCAGCCGCTGGTGGTACACAAGCACAAAAACGTACAAAGACAGGTGGTAAGGTAGCAGGACAACAGAGTCAAACCACAAGTGCCCAATATCAAAGAGATAGACGTGCAGCCAAAAAACAAACACCAGGTCAAACTGCAACGCAAGTCCCAGGACAAAATAAAAAAACTAGTGCAGTAAAACAAGGCATGAACCAGGCTACAACAAAAAAAGCAGGACAAAAGCAACCAACAAAAACTGCACAAAATGTTGGCAAGAAAACGGGTGTAAACACTAAAAATGTTAAAGCAGGTGGCGTAAATATCGATCCTAATAATCCACAACAGAAAGCATTAATTGCGGCTATCAATAAAGCTGATCCAAGCATATTAAAAGGCATAAATGCAATGCAACCAGCTGATAAGGCAAAGTTGAAAAAGGCAATAGCATGAAGATAACAGAATTTAAACAGTATGAAGCACGTCATGTGCTATTAGAAAGCCTTGATAGAGAAAGCAAGAACACATATCTTGTTTGGGAAAATGTAGGATACCAACTTAAAGAAGCCGCACTTTCACCACAACAGATACAAGGGTTGTTTGCAGAGATAGAAAAAACTGCCACTGCCGCTGGTTCAAACAGAACAGGAATTGGACAAGCCAAGGACAAAGTTGATCAAGTAATAATGAAGCCTTATAATGATCTTAAGGCAAAAATTTACAATTCAGGACCAATGCAAGGCTTTGCACAAAAGTATGACGCTGCCGCTGACAAACTTAAACAAAGTGCAGGTGGTGACGAAGGTCGTGTTATGCAAGCAGTCAAAAAGTATAGACAGTTTGCTGAAAAACATCCTATTATGCAAGGATTTCTATATGCGGCACTTATAGCGGCCGCTGGTGTAAGCGGAGCAGGTTTAGGTGGTGCAGCCGCACTAGGTTTATTTAAACTTACTGATCAATTATTACAAGGTAAAGATATTAGAAGTGCATTATACAGTGCTGGTAAAACTGGTGCATTGGCCGCAGGTGCAAGTACACTTGGTGACCTTGTACGTGGTGGCGAAGCTGCCGCAGACGTAGCCGGAGCAGATGCCGCAGTAGATGCCGGTGGATCGCAACAAGGTGGATTTGCTGGTGGCGGAAATAGCATAGATGGTAGACCAGACATAAATGTAGATGCACAAACAGGTGCTGACATGCGAGCCGCTGGTATACAAGATATTGCAGGTGCAACAAGCATTGATGATATTGTTGCTGATTTTGATGGTAAGCTATCGACTGCTGAAATGAATATGATTACTGATTTACCAAACCAAGATGGCATTCCACAAAATGTATTAGATCAATACAATGTGCAATTAGATAGCATGTATGGTGATTTGAATCTAGCAGATTACAAGCCAGGTCAACCATTATCCAAAGAGCAGATGAATGCTATTATCGACATGGATAATGCTGATGCAATTCCAGATGATGTAAACGACCAATTTAATGCACAACTACAATCACATCTTGATGGTGGCGGTACTGATGTAAACGTTGACATTGATCCAGATGAAATTAGTGGCGGTTCGGGTGCAGATAGAAGTGCAACTGCACAAGCAGGCAATGTACAAAGCAACGTAGATAAGAGTGTTGCAGATATGAGAGCAAAAGCTGACCTAGTTGCACCAGGTGGTACAGGTGAAGGAATTGTTGTAAGAGGCGATATTCCAATTACAGATCCAGATCAAATTGCACAATTTAACCAACAGTTTCCAGGCACAGAAGCAATGTCTCCCGAAGCAACTGAGTGGCTTAGAGCAAACGTAGATGGAGCCGCAGAAAATTTAGATGCAAAAGCAGCCGCAAGTGCAGACCGACTAAAGAACTTAACACCAGCACAGTTAGCACGACGTAATCAGTTATTACAAAGTGGCCATAGTACTAAGTTAAACGTGTTGTCAGAAGATCAAATAGCAAAACTTTTTATTGCATGTGCATACAGACAAAACCTTATGGAAGCACCTGGTGGTATGCTTTCAAACTTAAAAACGCAAATTGGCAAAGGTGTAACTAAGTTAGGACAAAAAGCACGTCAAGTTGGTACAAATATTACAACCAAAGTTACTGCAGACAAACTTATGAAAGCATGGAACAAAGCAGGCAAACCAACTGACAGTGTACAAATTGCAACATGGCTCACAGGTACACAAGGTGTGAATCCCGCAGTAATGCAACAAGCATTTCAAACTGCTGGAATTAAAGTGCCTGATCTAAAAAAGATAGCCAGTAATGATCCAGTTATGGCACTAGCAAAAACAATTAATGCAAATCCAGCAATTAAAAAACAAGTGCTGCAATACTTGAACGCGGTGACCTAATGTATATCAAAGAAGGTGGAAACGTCTTCAAGGATGCTGACGGTGCCATAGCAACAACTCGCATTAATCAAACAGACGTAAAGCCAACGGTCCAGTGGTTAGAGCAACTCACTGGGTTGCCACTAATGGATAACATGCTTGGCAGTACTGGACAAAAGCCAACATCCGGTGACTTAGATTTAGCAATTGATCCACAAACAATGAGCAAAGATGCACTAGTAGACAAACTTACAAAGTGGGCCGAATCCAATGGCTTTGTTCCAAACGAATGGATTCGTAAATCAGGTATAAGTGTGCATTTCAAAGCACCTATTACTGGTAGAGAAGATAAAGGCTATATACAAACAGATTTTATGTTTGTTCAAAAGCCAGACTTTTCAAAGTTTCTAATGAGAGCAGATCCTCAAAGTGAATATAAGGGTGTAACACGTAACGTGTTAATGAATTCAATTGCAAAAGCGGCTGGTTACAAATTATCACCAAATTCAGGTTTGTTAAGCAGGGCAGATAACAGTTTTATTACTGATCAGCCTGAACGAATTGCAAAATACATTCTAAATAAAGGTGCAACAGAAGCAGACCTATTCAGTGTTGAAGCAATCCTAGGTGCTTTGCAGAACGATCCACAACGAGATCAAAAATTAGAGGACTTTCGTGGATATGCTGAACGTGAGGGCTTCACATTTGAATCAGTGGTAGAGGGCGGAAGTGATTGGCTTGCGAGACTACGTGATAGAATTGTTAACAAAGGCATGCAAGTTGTTACAGACAAACGCAATCCATACAAGCCGTATTTGGCAGAAGGTGCACGAATTGAACACCCAGAAGATTTGGTTTTTGACTATGGTTCTAAAGGTATTAAACAAGCACTGGATGGAATAAAACGCAGTGCAGAAGAACCAGCAAAAGTAAACACTATCAAGTGGGATGGTAAACCTGCTATAGTATTTGGCAGAGATAACAATGGACAGTTTATACTTACAGACAAAGGCGGGTTTGTCGCAACAGGCTATAACGGGTTAGCCACTTCACCAAAAGACATGGCAAGAGTATTCAGCAATAGAAAAGGCGACTACACTGATCTAATTGGGGTGTATGAAAAACTTTTTCCGCTACTACGCCGAGTTGTTCCGCAACATTTCAAAGGATTTATACAAGCAGATTTACTTTACAGTGCAACTCCGCCAGTTGAAAATGGTGCGTATGTGTTTACACCAAACCAAGTAACCTACAGAGTAAGTGATAATACACCACTTGGAAAAGCAATAGGAAACAGTGATGTTGGTATTGCAGTACACACAGAGATAGACAAGCCAGGAGGCACTGTGCGTCCAGTAACCACACGTGTGCTTGATAAAGCACCTGGTGTACTGGCATTAGATAGCACAATGAAAGATACAGGAAGTGCTATTGAGCTAGACAAAGGACTTGTAATTAAAATACAAGATGCTTTTAATGAATATGCTCCGGCAATAGATGCTTTCTTGGATCCTCAACAGTTACGTTCTCGTAAGATAACAAATACACCAGCACTTATGAAACAGTACATTAACTTTAAAGTGCGGCAAGGTGGATTTACTAATATGATAAAAGATTTTGGACCTTGGATCCTCAATAAAGAACCAAAAAAAGGACCAAGAATAATTGAATGGATGAATGAAAACAAAGGTGCAATCAGTGCCATGTTTAGTAGTTTTGTAAACATTGCATTGTTAAAAGATCAACTTATTAAATCATTGGACAACCAAGAGCAAGATGTACAAGCAAACATACAAGGTGTGCCAGGACACGAAGGCTATGTTGGTGATGGGATCAAGTTAGTCGATAGAGATAAATTTAGCAGAGTAAATTTTGCTGCCAATAATCCAGGAGTACAATAATGGGCGAAGGTGACGTACAAGCAGGTATAGAATTTATATACCACATGCGAGAACACTTAGTTGATGTAGGTATTGCAACAGTTTATGGACTGGTGGTATTTGCATTAGTTTTATGGATAAAAAAGAAGTTAGGATAATGAGTGTAACCGCAGTAGATATACAACAATTAGAAGCATTTGCAGATAGAATATTTGCAAACGTTGGTATCGATGTGGAGTTTACAAAACATTTCAAAGACAGAGTAAACAGTGAACGTAATGCAAAACCAATAGTCCCTGCAGAACTCACAAGATTGTTCAAGCAAGAACGCAAACGTTATGGAAAACCTATTGCACAGATGGGACCAGACAGTGAAGCAGTGATGCGTGACTTACAAACAGATATCAATGTGCCTTTTGCATTGGTATTAGACAAAGACAACGATGAGCTTGACCTAATTGCTAAAACAGTAATGCGTAAAAAGGACTTTGATACGCCAAATCGAGTATTTGCAGTTGAAGACTCGCCGTTTAGAATTGGCACACGTTATGAAATGCCTCGCAAAAGTGTACGCCCTGTGCCAGTGATAAAAGAAGGTGCTACTAAAAAGCATCCTAAAGAGCCTGGTGCATACTTGATGACACACAATGGCATTGAATATAAGATAGCAAGACATTTAGATGATGATGAAATACACAGAGGGGAATGGGATATATATTCTAAAGGCGTAAGTGCATTCTCTGGTGATAGTTGGGAATGGGTAGATACGGTAACTGCAAGGTGGAATGCTATTGCACGTGTCAAGGGTCTAAGTGAAAACACTGAGAAAGATAAAATTGCTTTTAATTGGTTAAGCGAAAGTCGTGCATATAGAACACCAAGACAACTTAACGGACTTAAACAAAGTCAGCTAGGTGAGCAGTTATTCGAGCAACTATTAGCATTGCAGATACTTGCAAACAGTGATCCAGCATATGCAGCCAGAGTAAGCGAAAATATCATGAAGTTGCAAAACTGGCCTGGCTTTAGAACAAGCCAACCAGATTTATATAATATTATAGCAATTATAATGAAACCAAATAAATTCAAAGATAGAATTGCACAAGACAAAGTAATTACTATTCCTGAATTGCGATTAAAAAGAAACCTTAGAGCGATTGCAAAACGCGAATTTCAAAACAGTGATTACAGTTACATGATGCTTATGCTACAACGGAACATGGTAGACTTTTTACCAGCACCATTAATACAGATGCGTAGACAAATTGCAAATTGGGAACGTGTTGTACCAAGAGATAAAAATGTAATACGTGATAGATTAATGTTACAGATGCGTAAATCAGGCCTACAAAATGAATTTTACGAGTTTTTACGCCGAACAAAAACTGTCAAAAGACGCTAACAAGCGGAAAAAATCCTTAATCTCTGCTAAATAAAAGTAGGAACCGAACAATCGGATTCCACCATTAGATATAGGAGATTAAAATGGCAACATTCACAAGAACCCACGGTAATGCTCAAGAAGTATTCCATATTGATACCGAAAACGGATCTTTATCTGGTGCATTAGCATCATCATCACCAGTTAACTTTACTGGTCCAAAATTAGACTTTTTTAAAGCAATCATTGAAAACAACTCAAACGCTGCTCAAGACTTACAAGCTGAAGTTGGTGTAAACGGTGCAGTAGAAGCAATTCTACAAAAGATCAACAACGGCGGTGCAGGTGTTTACATCTACCAAGTTGAAGATGACTCAACTGGACAAATTTCACTAGGAATTTATCCAACAGCTGCATACACAACATCAACATTGCAGGCAGCTATTAGAACACTAACAGCCGCAGGTTCAAACGACATTGACTGTAGAGGTACAGACGTTACTTCAGGTAACTTCAAGTTAGCATAATTTTAGTTAACTATTAAAAAATACAAAACCCTAGTTTTTATTAACTAGGGTTTTTTTACGACTAAGTATCTGTATGGAAAAAGAATTCATGATTTACGAAAGTCCTGATAAAGGCAATACAATTTATCGACGAAAACCTGGAAGTGCAGAACGCGAATTAATAAAAAAACAACCCGACAAACACAAAATTATTTCTCTAATAGATGATATCGAAATTGCAAGTAACAGTGATAAAGCCTTAAGAGACATGTTAGATAAACTAGTGGTATACTGGAGTTTAAGAAATGCAAACAATTGATGTAGTCACATATTTTGATTGTACACCAACTGCTACTAAAAGTTACAGAAAATTGCAACCAGATACTACTAACGCAGTAGGACATAAAATTAAAACTATTGACGATTGGAATTACAGCCGCAACCAGCAACGCAATTGGGAAACCATATTACAGGTTGTTGGTTTGAAAACGCAAGCATTGGATATAACAAATCCAGTTTGTATGACACGTGAAGATAAAAAAATATGGCAGTTTAGTTTTGGAATAGAGCATGAAGATATCTACAATGATGGTAATGATAAACTAGGCTTGCTAAAACAGGAAGTGCAAGGAGTTCCGATGATTGTTGGTCTAAATGAAACCTACAAAGAAGGATTTCTCATGCCTTATCTACTCGCTACAGGCGATAATCAAAACATTATGTTTACACTATTAGAAGAAATACAACCTACTGATATCTTATAATTCAAATAAATACTTTCAATAAAGGAATTAGAAAGACTACGATGGTAGACACAGCACCAATCGAAAAAAAGAGTTTAGAAGCACATGTTGACTTATGTGCAGAGCGATATAAATCTATGGCCAATAATATTGAAGGCTTAGATAAAAAAGTTGATCGCTTAGAAATGATGATTAATGAAGTTCATGGTATGGTCCAGAAAATGGCCCAAAGAAGAACCGACCAGCTACTTGGCTGGGGAACAGGTATAATTGCAGCTCTTGTAGGAACGGTTGGATGGCTAGTGATAACTTACGTAGTCGGGTAACAGAAAAAGCCTCCCGATTATTAAATAAAATTGCAGATGAACTTCTGAACTCAAACCCCAATGCTATATTTAGAAATGGTGATAGCATAATGGCGTTTGCTGATTATGAAATAGTGAAAGAATCGCAAGATGAATATTCTGTTTACAAAGACGATATGTTAATGACCTCATGTGCTACATGTAGAATTGCACTTAGTTATTGTATACTTGACAAAAATAAAATGTTGACTGATGCAAAAAATTTGGTTGTACTTGAAGATAAAATATTAGGTAGACAAAATGAAATGATGCACTATAGACATGTTGCTTCTAGTTCAAAAGTAGATGAATTCAGACGGGAAGTAGTTCTACATAGACTTACAAGTGCAAAAGCTGAATATCAAATGTTGCAAAAACAATTGACTAAAAGTATAAATGTTGCTAAATACTGTCAACAAAAAGGATTTGACAATGAAATTATTTGACTTAGATTCACCACAAACTAAGCAGTCCAAAAAGGTTCTTGAAGACTATTTTGGAAATAGCATTGACTTTGCGGCACTTAAGCCTAAGGCCGCTAGTGATATGCTTACAAAAGTTCGTGGGTTGATATATGAACACCGTACAACCAAACCAGTAGTGCAAAGTGAAAACGATACCAGTTACATGAAGTTAATTGTAATGGAAAGAGGTTTGAATGCTAGATTACGTGAAGCTAGTATTACACTTGAACCACAAACTGGTGCCACACAAATTAAAAACGATGGTGATGTCATTGGATCAACAGATGACCAAGCAACTGCTATGCAGTTTAAGAAAGACGTCGAAGATGGCAAAATCAAACTTGGCGAAGTCAAAGCAACATGGCCTAAATCAGATGATGATGAAAGTGCACCTGACGTAGGCGATACGGTAATGCATGACAGACTTGGAATGGTCAAAGTTTTAAAAATTACTGACCGAGATATGATGATGGAGCCTGCAGAATATATTGTACAATCTAAAAAGGGCAAGGCGAAAATAAGTTTTGACCAACTTGTAATGGGTGAAAGTGTTACTGAAGCAGACTACAGTGCAAAGAAAGCACGTGCCGGCAAAGACATTGGCAAGAAAGGAAAAAACTTTTCAAAAATTAGTAAAGATGCAGCCAAGCGATATGGAAGCAAAGAAGCTGGTGACAAAGTAGCCGGTGCTATACTTGCAAAAATGCGTGAAGGTTACACACTAAGAACAAAGTCAGGTCGTTATCTAACAGAAAACGAAGTAGCTCAAGCACAAGTAGTATTAGCCGCACAAGACATGGTAGACAGAATGCAGAAGATGTTGGAAGAAATTACAGCAATGCAGTTTAAGGATTTGCCAGCACTTAGTGGTAGCATACAAACAACTATTGGAACTGCTGAAGCACAGGCATTTAACAATGCCGCTGGACAAAGTCTAGCAGTACTAGTTGATGCTATACAGGCTTCAAAAGTTGAAATGGAAGCCGCACAAGGAACCATGACAGGTGTAGAACCAGTGGTACCAGGACAAGAAGAAGTTGCAGGCACTCCAGCAGTGGCTGAGCCAATGGCAGATCCTCTAGCACCTGATCCGATTGATGCAACTGCTGATGTCAATGTAGATGCAGAAGCAGGCGGTGAAGCAGTTGATGTAAACGTAGATGTTGAAGATGGAGCTCTTGGTAGAGCAAGAAGATAAATGCGTATACTTGAGTTTACAAGTAGATCAGATAAGCCATCTGCACAACAACTAACTGCACTAGCAGAATATCTACTTGGCAGAGCCGATGACGAAGCTACTGAACACACTGTTCCAATAGATGTTTTCCTAAGCATGGCACACAACATGGGTGTGAACATCACAGATCAACAACTTCGTACTCTTGCAACACAAGATCCTCTTAAAAATATAATACAAAATGTAGATGCAGACAACATTGTACTAGTTGGAGCTGGTATCACCGGTGAAGAAGGTGCAGATACAATGACTCCAGACCAAGCACAAGACACAGTTGCTGGCATGGCAGATGCCGCAAACCCACTTACATAAAACACTAGTCACCTTTGGCGATAGTTGGCCACAGGGTGGTGAACTACAAGAAGATCTCAGACAATATCCGTATGGCTATCAACTAGCAGAGCAGTATGGATATAAGTTTTTTAACTTTGGATCACCTGGTGCTAGTAACGAAGATATGGTATTGCAACTTATTGAATCAAAGTTAGAAAATGCAACTGCAATTTTCTTTTTAACAAATCCAGCAAGAAGTATGTATTGGCCATTGGGTATAAATTGGAACCATAATAGCAACGAAAGAAGGCATTGGTGTTCAGATGCAAAAGATTTTGTTAAAACACTGAAATTACACTTTCATGATAACAACCGAGATACTATTCGAACAAACATGAGTGTGATCACACTGCAACAAATGTGTAAAAAACTTAACATCGACGACTATTATTTTGCAGGATGGATTAGACAAACAGATTGGCTACCTGGTGTAGACACCGATAAAATATACAAAGGTGGAAATGAAACTGCGGCTGATTGGCTTGGAGCAACTGATCACAATGGAGAACATTTACTTGGTGTGCAAGATAATCAATATATAAGTCCAAACTTTGCTCATCCTAATCATAATGGACATGCTCTAATGGCAAAAAAACTTGCAGAATGGCTAAAACTATAGTATAATAAAAAGATGCTTATAGAAAAATTTAAATACAAAAATCTCTCACGAAAACAGGTCGACGGCAAGCGACTATATTCCACTCCTGATGGCAATGCTGTGCCTAGTGTTACTACTATACTTGGTGCTACACAATCAAAAGAAAAGCAAGAAGGATTAGCAAGATGGCGTAAACGTGTAGGCACTGATCAAGCACAAAAGATAGTTACTGAAGCTGCCAACAGAGGCACACGTATGCATACCTATTTGGAAAACTACTGTATTGATGGCACCATCAAAGAGCGTGGCAATAATCCATTCAGTTGGCAATCACATGCAATGGCACAAGCAGTAATCAAACAAGGCATGTGCAATGTCAACGAAGTATGGGGTGTTGAAGTACCTATGTACTTTCCTGGGATATATGCAGGTACAACAGATTGTGTTGGAGTACACAGTGGCGATGATGCAATTATGGATTTTAAACAGTCAAACAAGCCAAAAAAAGTTGAGTGGATTGAAGATTATAAACTACAACTGTGTGCATATGCAGAAGCTCACAACGAAGTCTATGGAACAAAAATACGCAAAGGCGTAGTACTAATGGCAGTGAAGCCAGCAGTAGATGAAATGGGTCATGTAAAAGAAGATCCTCTTTACCAAGAGTTTATAGTCGAAGGCGACGATTTTGAACACTGGCGCCAACAGTGGTGGAAAAGAGTTGAGGCATATTATACATTATGAAACAAATTATTATCACCGGAGACAGCTGGGGAGTTGGCGAATGGCACGTTACTGGAGAAATTTTACATAACGGAATTGCCCAGTATTTTGTGGAAGACGGAGTAGATGTAATTAACCTATCACAAGGCGGCGCCAGTAATACAATAGTTGCCGAGCATCTTAAAAATTTTTTAAACGCAAATATGCATCAAAAATCAGTAGCTATTATTATTTTTCAAACTGAATGGACCAGAGACGGCAGTATAGAATTAGATATTAATTCTTCAGGTACACCAAACAGATTTATTGCCGCACAAGAGAAAGTTATGAGTAGATATTATTATGGGCTTTCAGCAATCAGCCAAGACTACAACATTCCAGTATATGTAATTGGTGGTGCGTCAGACACAATCTGGCTTGAAAAATTCAATGTAGAATATCCAGGTGTTTCAATTCTTTGTCAAAGTTTTACAAACCTTATTATGCACAATAATCATAGAACAGACTCTCCTGTGTATTCAATTTATGGAGCAAGACACGAAACAGATATTGCACTAATTAAAAAAGAAGCGTCAACCGAAGAGTTTGTTAGTGTATTAGATGCGGTTGATAGAGGTAAGGATCGATATGATTTATGGAAAAACAATCGTGATTGGTTTTACCCCGACGGTCACCATCCTAACAGAAAAGGACATAAAATACTGTATGACTTTGTTAAACATAACTTTAACCAATAGCTAAATACAGCTAGATTACGGAGTTTCAATAGATGGCAATAGTACAAGTATCGCGGATTACAAACCGTAAAGGTTTAAGTGAAAATCTACCACAACTGGCAGGTGCAGAATTTGGTTGGGTGATTGATCAACGTAAATTATACATAGGTAACGGAACCATATCAGAAGGTGCTCCGGCTATTGGTAACACTGAGATCTTAACGCAATACAGTGATATACTTGCAATATCAAGTTCATATACCTACAAAGGAGAACATGCAGGTTATACAGTGCAAACAGGACCAACATCCAGTGATCCTGTTGCACAAACACTACAAGCAAAACTAGATAATTTTGCAAGTGTACTAGACTTTGGTGCAACTGGAGATGGCGTAACAGACGACACAGATGCAATAAACAGAGCATTATTTCAACTGTTCTGTAGACAGACAAACACAACTATTAGACGTAGTTTATTTTTTCCAGGTGGAACCTACCGAATAACACAGCCAATACTTGTACCACCATATGCTAAACTATTTGGCGACGGACCAGACAGTGCTATACTGGAAATGGACGTAGGATCAGACAGTGCCTTTGGTGCATATGTAATTCAAACTGCAGACAGTTTACAACAAACAGGTGTGAACATTGGCAACAACAGTGCAACTGCTCCGAGAGATATAGTCATTAGTGGCATGACATTTACTAGTTTAGAAGCAGGCGTAGACATGATGCTTATTGACAGAGCAGATGGTGTAAGTGTAAGTAACTGTAATTTTAAAGGAAGTCTGACAACTAATCCAGCTAATGCAAGTGCAGATATTGCTGGAGTGCGTTTTGATAGTACTGCATCAAATACTTGTAAACAAATAGAATTTAATAACTGTAAGTTTAGTTTTTTAACTTATGGACTTAACACTGACGAAAACATACAAGGCGTTACTGTACAAAATTCACAATTTACAAACATTTATCAAGGCGTAATGCTAGGCACAGGCACACCAGACAATGGCGGACCTGAAGGTGTAAGAATTATACAAAACTTATTTGATAAAATTGGCAAACAAGGCATAAGCATTGGTGCAGTTGCGTATAATATCAGTGCATATAATATTTTCTTAGACGTTGCAAACGATTACTTAGGAGCAGGCAATCAAGCAGCCGCAGTAATTGAATTCAATGGTAACAATAATGTATCAGTCGGCGATATGTTTGAACGTTCAGATGCTGATGACCGATCACAGCCTCGTGTAAAAAATAACGACAAAGCATGTTATGCCTTAACCAATGGTAGCGAAATTGAAATTGGAACATATCATAGATTAGCCGGCGCGGTTGCTTCACTAAGTGTGCAAGGATCAGCAACAACAATTTTTACAGTGAACACACTAAATGCAACTGCTTTTAATGTAATATATCAATATAAAGAACCAACAACAAACGTCATACGTTTCGGCGAGTTAAGAGTTGTGGGACAGGACACAGATGATAGTGCTGGTACACTAGCATATGTAGATGACTTCAGCGAAGACAATCCAAATTCCTTTGTGCTAAGTGCAGTGCAAAGTGGCTCAACAATAAGTATCCAATATACAAGTACCATTGCGGCAAACTTTAAATATTCAATAGAACATCTTAGTGTATAAAACATGTAATTAGGTTAACCTTTTGGTATATAATCTTGCATTGTCTTCTGACATGTGTTATACTTTAAACATAATTAAAAAGCGACTATATAGTCCAGGTGAGCACTATATTATACACACTGTATTGGAATGTAGATAAATTAGTAAATATGAAAACATTAGATAATCCAAAAATAACAAGAAGCATAGACTCTGCTATGTTTGTACACAAGATTCGATAGAAAGGCCCCCTCAAAATGACAATACAAGTTACTAAACGTGACGGCAAAAGAGAACCATTGGATATAGAAAAACTACACAAGGTAGTTTACTGGGCAACAGAAAACATAGCTGGAGTAAGTGCTAGTCAAGTTGAAATTAGTAGCAATGTACAATTTTATGAGGGTATCTCAACTACAGATATTCAAGAAACACTGATAAAAAGTGCCGCTGATTTAATATCAGAAGAAACACCAAACTATCAAACTGTCGCTGGTAGATTAATAAGTTATCATATAAACAAAATGGTGTATGGTGGTTTTGATCATTGGCATGTTTATAAACTTGTCAAGCACAATGTAGAAAAAGGTTTCTACGATGCAGAACTGTTAAGTGAATACACCGAAGAAGAATGGAATACTATCAATGGCTGGATAAAGCATGAACGTGATGAGCAACTTACATATGCCGCTATGGAGCAGTTTCGTGGCAAGTATCTTGTGCAAAACAGAGTAACAAAAACTTTGTATGAAACTCCACAGATGTGTTATATGTTAATTGCGTGTACACTGTTTCAAGATTATGATAAGAAGACAAGACTACGTTGGGTGAAAGATTACTACGATGCTATCAGCACACACCAGATAAGTTTGCCAACACCAGTTATGGCCGGTGTACGTACACCACAACGACAGTTTTCAAGTTGTGTGCTAATCGAGGCAGATGATAGTTTAGACAGTATTAATGCAACATCAAGTTCTATTGTAAAATATGTTTCACAGAAAGCAGGCATTGGTATCAATGGCGGACGTATTAGAGCATTAGGTTCGCCAATACGAAATGGCGATGCATATCACACAGGTGTTGTTCCATTTTACAAAATGTTTCAAGCGGCCACACGCAGTTGTTCACAAGGGGGTGTACGTAACGGAGCGGCGACACTTTACTATCCACTATGGCATTTAGAAGTAGAAGATTTGCTTGTGCTTAAAAATAATAAAGGCACAGAAGATAATCGTGTCAGGCATATGGACTACGGTGTACAGTTTAACAAACTTATGTACGAACGTTTAATGAGTGGCGGTGATATTACACTATTCTCTCCCAATGATGTTCCTGGACTATATGATGCCTTCTTTCAAGATCAAGACAAGTTTAGAGAACTATACGAAGCGGCCGAACGCAAAACAAGTGTACGTAAAAAGAAAATAAGTGCCACAGAACTTTTTTCTGCTTTTATGCAAGAAAGAAAAGACACAGGAAGAATATACTTGCAAAATGTTGATCATGCAAATGAACACAGTAGTTTTAAAACAGATGTTGCACCGATAAAGCAAAGCAACTTGTGTTGTGAAATAGACTTGCCAACCAAGCCTCTAAACGATATAAATGATGTTACAGGTGAAATTGCATTGTGTACATTAAGTGCAATTAATTGGGGCAGTTTTACAAATCCAGAGGACATGGAAAAGGCATGTACACTGGCAGTACGTGGACTTGATGCACTATTAAGTTATCAAAACTATCCAATCATTGCCGCACAAATGGCAACGGAAGGTAGACGTCCTTTAGGTGTTGGTATAATAAATCTTGCATACTTTCTTGCCAGAAATGATACCAGTTACAGTGATCCAGATGCACTTAAACTAGTAGATACATGGGCTCAACACTGGAGTTATTACTTAATAAAAGCAAGTGCAGATCTTGCAGAAGAGTTTGGTGCATGTCCGATGAATGATGAAACAAAATATTCAGATGGTGTGCTACCCGTTGACACATATAAGAAAGATGTTGACGAACTTGTAGTACATGTTGATGCAGTAGATTGGACAGGACTACGAACACAACTGAGAAAAACTGGCATACGTAATTCAACACTAATGGCACTTATGCCTGCTGAAACATCAGCACAAATAAGCAACAGTACAAATGGTATTGAACCTCCAAGAGCATTTGTAAGTATTAAGCAAAGCAAAGATGGCGTACTTAAACAAGTAGTTCCAGGATATGCACGTTACAAAAACAAGTATGAGCTGTTATGGGATCAAAAGTCTCCAGAAGGTTACTTAAAAATTATGGCAGTTATGCAAAAATATATTGACCAGGGCATAAGTGTAAACACATCTTACAACCCCGTACACTTCGATGATGAAAAGATACCAATGAGCGTTATGCTACAACATCTATTGCTTTGCTATAAATATGGCCACAAGCAGTTGTATTACTTCAACACTTTTGACGGTGCTGGAGAAATTGATATTGATAAAATGAACGAAACACAAACACAACAAATAGTAATTGAAGACACATTTGAAGAAGAATGTGAAAGTTGCACAATATAGGAAGAAATAATGAGTGTATTAAATACCGCAAATAGAGACCATACGACAAGTTTAGCATTTTTAGATCCAGCAGGCGGAGTCGGAATACAAAGATATGATACATTAAAGTACAGACAGTTTGATAAACTAACTGACAAGCAGTTAGGATTCTTTTGGCGTCCTGAAGAAGTAGATGTACTACGCGATGCCAAGGATTTTAAAGAACTTACTGCTAATGAAAAGCATATTTTTACTAGCAATCTTAAAAGACAGATACTGTTAGACAGTGTGCAAGGTAGAGCCCCCAATGAAGCATTTTCTCCTATTGTGAGTTTACCTGAGTTAGAGAACTGGATCATTACCTGGACGTTTAGTGAAACAATACATTCAAAAAGTTACACGCATATTATCCGTAATGTATATTCGAACCCAAGCAAGGTATTTGATGAGATGATGGATATACAAGAGATTATTGAATGTGGTGATGATATTACTTCCTACTATGATGATCTAATAAAAACATGCAGTTACTATAATCTGTTAGGTGAAGGAACACATACTGTCAACGGCAAAAAAATTGTAATTGATATGTATGAACTGAAGAAAAAACTATGGACCTGTTTAGCAAGTGTAAACATCCTTGAAGGTGTACGTTTTTATGTATCCTTTGCTTGTAGTTGGGCATTTGCTGAACTCAAGAAAATGGAAGGTAATGCTAAAATTATTAAGTTTATTGCAAGAGATGAAAATGTCCACCTAGCAAGTACTCAACAACTGATGAAAATACTACCACAAGATGATCCAGACTTTGTTAAAATCAAAGAAGAGTGTGAACCACTAGTAATAAAAATGTTTGAGGACGCAGTAGAACAAGAATGTGCGTGGGCGGACTATTTATTCAAAGATGGATCGATGATTGGACTGAATGCACAGTTACTGAAAGAATATGTACAGTGGATTGCAAACAAACGTATGATCGCAGTTGGTGTACCAAGTAGCTACAAAGGTGCAAGTAATCCATTACCTTGGACACAAAAGTGGATTGCAGGTGGTGATGTACAGGTTGCTCCACAGGAAACGGAGATAACTAGTTATGTTAACGGCGGAACAAAACAAGACGTAGATAAAAATAGCTTTGCAGGATTTAGTTTATGAGTATTGAAATTTATACAAAAGACTTGTGTGGTTATTGCGATGCAGCCAAAGACTTATTTGATCACATGGGTGTAAAGTATAAGCAATACAAGATAGGCACAGACGTTACACGAGAGCAACTACTAGAGATTGCACCTAATGCAAAAACTGCTCCACAAATTGTAATACATGGACACTTGGTTGGTGGTTACGAAGATCTGTGTGACTACATAGAAAATACAGGGTTCAATGGTACCGGCTACTAAGTAGTTGCATGAATTACAATGTCTGGAACAAGTGGGATAAACTCCAAACAGTAATGCTTGGAGAATGCTACTCACCTGAGTTTTTCCGTGATATTAAAAACATCAAAGTACGATCTGCACTACAACGCATTGCTCACGAAACACAAGAGGATCTCGAAGGTTTTCACAGGGTGTTGAAGGACTTTGGTTGTACAGTTATTCGACCAGTGATTGATAAAAATGATTCTATCATTAATTATACCGATCACGATGGAACATTGTCACTAATACCACGTAGTCCGTTACAACCAAGAGATGGTCAGTTGGTAATTGGTGACACTTTGTTTTATACTGGTGAAGATCATCCTGGAATAAAACAATCACTTGATAGATATGATAAGGATTTTAAATACATAAATTCGCCACTAAGCGAAACATCTTTTGCTAATCACAAAGGCGATGGTGCTCCAGATTGGCCATCATATACTGATTATATAGAAAGATTTTACAATGATCAACCATTTAGTAATCTTCCTTTTATACACAATGAAATTTTAGGAATATGTAAACAAGAAGCACCCATTAGCTTTGCTATGTCTGCTCCGTCGGTGACTGTGATTGGACGAGATATATACATTGATGACAAAGGTAAAATGAATCAGCTTTTAGTTAAGTATTATATTGAACAGTTTAAAAACATGTTTTCAAATTTTAGAATCAATGTACTAAACATTGGCGGACATAACGATGCTTGTTTTCATACGATCAAACCTGGTGCAATAGTAAGTTTAAACCAGATACAAACTTACGAGGATACCTTTCCAGACTGGGACGTTTGCTATTTGCCTGATCAAAGTTGGGAGAAAGTTCTGCCATTCCTAAAAATGAAAAAGAAAAATGCCGGCAAATGGTGGGTGCCAGGCGAAGAAGAAAATGATGAATTCACAAACTTTGTAGAAACATGGCTACAAGATTGGGTAGGCTATGTTGAAGAAACAGTATTTGATGTAAATGTACTGGTTCTTGATGAACATCATGTTTGTATAAGTCAACCAGATAATGAAATTGTAAATGCATTCTTAAAGAAACACAAAATGGAACCTGTGTACGTGCCTTGGCGGCATAGGTATTTTTGGGATGGAGGATTACATTGTCTAACCCTTGATCTCAAACGTGAGGGCACACAACATGACTATTTTCCAGCAAGGGAAACTGCAATTATTGATAAAGGATTTGATTAAATGTTTGAAAAAGACAAAATTTACTCACTGCGATTAAGTGATAGTAGCGAAATAATCTGTAAAATTGTAAGCAGTGATGATAATAAAACTGTAATATCAAACCCATTCAGTTTATTACCTACACAAAATGGTGTACAACTTTTACCTGCTATGATGAGTGCTGATTTTGCTAAAAATGTAACCATAAATACAAACAATATAACACTTACTTGTGAAACTAGTATGGATGTACATGCTACATATATTCAAGCAGTAACAGGTATTGTTACACCAAAGAAAACTATATTGACAGGATAAAAATGCCAGGAGCAGTTAGAATAGGTGACGTAAACTCAGCAGGTGGAGCCGCAATAGGTGCAGGTGCAACCAGTGTAATAATAAACGGCAGACCTGCTTGTTTGATAGGAACATCTGTAACCCCTCATCCATGTTGCGGAGCTCCAGGTTGCGGAATTCATTGTGCGGCAAAAACAACACTTGGTTCATTAAGTGTAATAGCAACAGGCAAACCAATTAACTATGTCGGATCACCAGACACTTGTGGACACTCACGAGCAAATGGTAGTACTGACGTAATTATTCCGGCAGGTTAAGATGGCTTGTGGTGGTGCAATTACTGCAACCGTACTTACTGCTGGTGCAGGTATGGTCGGAGGCATTGGAGGAAACCCACTGTCTTCAGTAGGCGGACTTGGAATTCCAAATAGTATTACAGACAGTGTAACTGGATTAACAGGCAGTGTAAGTATGGCCAGTTTTACTGGCGCACAATCTGCCTTTCAAGGACTTAGTTCAAGCACTGCATTAACCGGCACAATTGGTAAAGTAGCAGCCTTAGGCGGTACCATGCCACAAACATTCAGCAACATGGCAAGCGGTTTAGGCGACAATGTGTTCAGTGCAGGCTTTGATGTGTTTTCAGGCGATGCACTTTCAGTGTTAGGTCCAGCAACAGGCATAGGAAGTGTCCTTCCAGCAGGACTCACAGAAGCGGCCAATGTGATGGGCGGAAGTTTAAGCGGTGGAGATATATTAGGAAGTGCAAGTAAATTTGGCAGTGTGTTTAGCAGTGCAGACGGATTTGTAGGTAGTGCTAATTCAATGATCGCTGCCGCAACCAATAGTGCAAGTTCATTTGCAGGTGGTACATTTCCAGGTATGGATGGCATAATGAGCGGTAACCTTACTGGCATTACAAACGCATTACCAGATTTTGGAGCTGACTTAGGCAGCCTTGGACAAACAATTAACTTTGAAAGCATTGGTGATCTTGGATCTCCTGGGCAATTACTTAAGAACATGGACCTTGCAGGTAATCTTGGTCCTATGTATGATAAGATTGCTGATATATCTGTTGATCCTCGTATTGCAAGTAGTTTAGGTGGTGATCTTAGCACTATAACCAATGCGGTTAATTCTGGCACAAGTGGACTTACACTTGGTAGTCTAGGGGTAGATTTAAACAAAGTAGCAGAAATTGGTCCCGCATTGCCAAACAACATACAGAGTCAAGTTTTTGATGCATTTGATGGTTTATCAACTGCAGAATTAGGAGATGTCAAAGGTATATTAGGAAACACACAGTCAGCAATAGCAAAAGGCGGAGATCTTATGAATCCGCAAAAACTATTTCCTACAAGTTTTTCATCACTTACTGCACCACTTAGAACCGCCAGTGTGGGTGACCGGG
>TARA_B100001057_G_scaffold173570_2_pt1 | contig 35192 bp, 24 predicted proteins | sample TARA_B100001057 | Tara Oceans TARA_B100001057 (sample SAMEA2621839) | marine metagenome | biome: marine biome (ENVO:00000447); feature: surface water layer (ENVO:00002042); material: "saline water (ENVO:00002010), including plankton (ENVO:xxxxxxxx)" | depth 5 m | reverse complement strand
TCCCGAGCAGGCTGTCCGTTGGGTCGCCGACCTGCCCGACGCCACCCGGTCCCGCGCTATTAGCCAGTCAATGGAGCGCTGGACCCGAGAGGATCCAGTAGCTGCCGGAAGCTTCCTTCAAGATATGGCTCCTTCGGAGTCGCGTGATGCTGCCGTGAAGAGCTATGCCAATGAGCTTGACGGGTCCGACCCTCAAATGGCCGCGGAGTGGGCAGGGTCGATCGCGAATGACCAGATGCGCTCAGAAACCCTTAATGGAGTTGCCCGCTCTTGGATCCGGAGAGACCCGGAGGGAGCACGTGCGTGGCTACCTGGGAGTGGGCTCTCGGGAGATCAGCAGGAAAGGATCCTCCGGGACGCAGACCGCCGACAGCAGTTTCGTGACCGCTTTCGTGACAACTAAGGCCGTAAGAAGGACAGAGCCGTTTTCTACTCAACCTTAATACCCATGTTCACGTCACAATCCGCGACGGATTTCTTGAATTCCTCAACCGCACCCGGAGTTACCTTCGTTTGCCAAAGATACAGCTTTTTCAGGTTTTTTAATCCCGCAAGCTTCTTAAGACCCGCATCCGTGATCTCAGTTCCGTAGAGGTTAAGATATTCGAGATCATTGAGCGATTGCAGTGCATCCAGTCCAGAGTCCGTAATTCCTGTTCCGTTCAACCACAACTTGCGAAGCCGGGACATCTTACCCAAAGTTGCCGCGCCTGCATCCGTGATGGATGTCGCGCTCAGGTTAACATCAACTAGCCCTCCACTTACCGGACTGAGCTTTGCTAGGTGCTCATCATTGAAGTCCTTCCGCATACTGACAGCGGTGAATGTAAGATCGCTGTCCTGCTGCGAAATAAAGCCGATTGAGTTCGGAAAGTGACCGGAGACCTCAGCGATTGGATTCTTCATGGCATCCCGAGCAGCCGCAAGGCGTGCCGCGCTAGCCCCAGCTTGAGCATACATCTTCGCTAGCGCATCTTTGACTTCTTCATCGGTGGGAAGGCCTTCTACCGCAGCGAGAATATCATCAGGCGCACCGGCATCCTTCATTGATTTCCCCACCGGCAGCTCTGCCTTGATCCACCACTCCAGAACTTTCAACTCATTGTCTTCAATCTGAGGCTTGCCCTCAGGCGGCATGTGTTCCTCATCGTCGTGAGGAAGATTGATCCGCATGAGAAGGATGCTCTCTTCCAAATCCCCTGCTACTACGGCAGGCGCTTCGTCGCCACCCTTCTTCATCAACTCAAGCGAGGTGAGATCCAGCTTTCCCTTGATCTTCTTCTTACCGCTCGGATTGTCCGAAACATCGGCGTGGCATTGATAGCATTTGGCCCGGAGGATTGGGACTACCACACCCTTGTAGACATCCCGGTCGGCAGCAGACTCCGCTGTCGCTTTGTCCGAGATGGCAAAACACACAGCCAGGGCGGCTAAAACAAAATGGAAAAGACTTCTATGACTCATGACGATTTCGATGGGAGCTTGTGCCCGAGAGCAGACGGCAAGGGAGCCTGCCTCCGGCAACAGTGTTAACGGAGCACTTCTTCCGCCATCAAACAACGGAAAACTTAAAAGCCTACATCGCCTCTTCAAAGGAGGCTCCAGCCGGAGGCGAAATCTCCCAAGGCTGATCGCCCCAACGGGACGCCTAAAGCACTGTGATTGCTGCTCCTAAGGTATTCTGCGCTTCGATGCGCAATTGTTCAGGCTCCCGCTTCCGCTTCCCCGTCAAGCTCTCCTCCATGACTCAGGATGAACTGCAGGTCTTCAAGAGCCAAGTTGCTGGCAAAACCCTCATCCCCGAGCACATTCGTCACCAATGCTGTCTTTTGGTGCTGCAGCACCCGGATCTTCTCCTCAACTGAATCCTTGGTAAGAAGCCGATAAGCGATGACCTTGTTTTTCTGTCCAATACGATGAGTCCGGTCAATTGCCTGATTCTCCACCGCCGGGTTCCACCATGGGTCGTAGAGGATTACATAGGAGGCTGAGGTCAGGTTAAGACCTGAACCCCCAGCTTTCAGCGAGAGAAGAAAGACAGAAGGATCCTTACTGGTCTGAAAATTTTCGATCTCTCCCTTCCGGTCCTTGGTCTGACCGGTCAAATAATTGAAGGGGCGACTGTCCACCTCCAATTGAGTTCGAATAATCTCCAGCATGGACACGAACTGAGAGAAGACCAGAACCTTGTGCCCTTCCTCGCGAAGCTGATCGAGAAGATAAAAAAGGGCCGTCAACTTGGAGCTTTCCTCCTTGAGATATTTAGGATCAATGAGGCCAGGGTGACAGCATATCTGCCGGAGACGCATCAACCCCTGCAGAATCGCAAAGCTGTTCTTTTTGACTGCCTCGTCAGAATCGAGACCCAGCAGAGCCTTCTGGATTCGTTTTAACTCCGCCTTGTAAAGCTCCATCTGAATTCCGTCCATGTTGGCATAGACCTCCTCCTCGGTTCGAGGCGGCAGATCCTTGGCAACCTGACCCTTGGTTCGCCGCAGCAGAAACGGACGCAATCTTGCGGCAAGCCTGTTCTGAGAATTAGGATCCTTTCTCTTGTCAAAACGCTTCTTGAAATACGCTCGAGAACCGAGAACCCCCGGCATTGCGAAGGCCATCAACGACCACATATCCATCAGCCGGTTCTCGATCGGAGTTCCGGTAAGAACCAGCCGATTCTCTGCGTTCAGCTCCCTAGCAGATTTAGCCGCTTTGGAATCTGGATTTTTAATCTGCTGACCCTCATCGAGGATCACCACCAGCCACCTGACCTTATTGAGCTCATCACCTCCAACCCTTAATTGAGCGTAGTTGAGGACGAGGACATCGAGCTCAGTCTCCAATGCCTTCAGGTCCAGCTGGTCCCGACTCCTTAGGACCTGCACCTTCAAATCTGGAGCGAAACGCTCAGCCTCCATCGCCCAGACATCAAGAACAGACTTCGGACACACAACCAGCGCTGGCATGTGCTTCCCCTGATCTTTGGCAAGCTGCCGCAACCACAGTATATACGCAAGACTCTGAACAGTCTTCCCGAGGCCCATGTCATCAGCCAAAATTCCTCCGAAACGATTCGTTGCGAGGTAGGCCAGGAAGTTGAAACCATCTACCTGATACGGACGCAAATCGGCGTTCAACTCAGGCGGAAGCTCGGGCTCAACCTCGATGTTAATCTCCTTGGCGCTATCTTTAATGCGCTTCCACGCTTTGGGATCGAACACCTCGGCCGCCTTGGGGTCGGCCAGCTGCATTGCGTGCATCCGATGGGTATCTCCGGACAGGTCGAAGGGATCCAGACCGAGACGAGTTACGGCATCGCGCTGGTCCGGATCGAGTTTGATCTCGAGGCGCATCCACGATCCATCATCCATCCGGACGTATCCACCGCGGGCAGCAACCAGCTGACGGATCTGGGCCTTGCTCAAGTTTACCCCTTGAACATCAATCACGATCCTGAGATCGAACCAATCAATCTCCTGATTGACGACCTCAAACCTGACCGCAGCAGAAACTGGATCAGCAAGAATCGTCCGCAACTTGCCATCCATCTCGATCTCAACGGAATCAGGCATTCTCTCATTCCACTCAGCAAATTTTTCAGGGAATTGCTTTGTGATTCGAGTCTTAAAGGCATCGAGCTTCTCGTCATAGGAGAGACCCAGTTCCCCTAGAATTCCGGGTATCGGATAGAGCTTTTCTCTCGCAAAACGTAGAAGTTGTTTCCCTCTGACGGGCTTCTGCTCAACGAGCTCCCATCCTCCTTTGATCAGCTTTTCACTTCGTCGCTCTTTTTTCTCCAAGGCGGCCACATCGATGACCAAGTGCTCCGTCTCGGCTGCCGTCAGACCCTGCACAATCTTCATCTCGAACCTGGGGTAGAGATCGAGATCAACGACCCGTCGACGCATAGACTCAGGAAGCCTCGCCCCAATTTTCCTAAGAAACTCAACCCCCTCAAGACTATCGATGACGGTCTTAGGAATCAAATACCTCGGCATCACTTCCGTCTCTTCAAGCCAACGTGGAGGCCCTGGGAAGACCGTCTCATCGGACTGGTAGAGCTCCTCCCGCCCCGGAAGAAGACGCACCGAGTGCGACACATCCTCCCCTCCTTTGGTCACCAGCTGGAGCGCGAAACAATTAGGATTGGCCGGATCATCATCGCACACCCACTTCAGAGGCTCCTTAACGACCTTGAACTCTCGAGTATCCAAGTTGACCAGCCGACCTCTGACCGCTTCCTGACAAAACATTCTATTGAGGAACCGACAGGATTCCTCCTCGTCAAGGTCCAGCCCGGTCACTCCATCCTGGCTGTAGAAGCTGAGGAAATGCTCCCACAGAATCTGGCTCGCAGCATCAATCCTCAATGCGGAGTCCCGATAAAGATCCATAAGACGCTCAATCTCTTGCTTCTCCCGCAAGGCATACCACTCTCCACCTTCCTCCCGGGCCTCTACACGAGCTTCATTGATTGTTGAAACCAACCGAAACTCCGCTTCGACAGGAGTCATCTGGGGAGGCCGGTCATTCACCCTCTCGATACGGTCATACCAAGCCGCGATTTCCCGTTCCTGCTCCCAGTCACTCATCTTGCGCTGCACCTCTCCGAGATCGGTGATCGCGTTCATGAACTCTGGGTAATTCAATTTCCGCTTGTAGAAAGCATAGGCGATATAATTCCAGAACTCGATTATATCACCGGGGGGCACAGGCCACAGCTCGAGCGGCTCATAACTGCTGATCTCCCATCTGGGACTCAGCCGCACCATATCATGATCGTGGATTTCGCCCTCGATCACATAACGCCGATAACGCTTTTCCACCTTGCTGACAAAGTCTGCCTCCTGATCGTCAACCTCTCTATCCAGCTTGCCTTCAATCAAGTCGATCACCGGAGTGTCATCGAACTCGTTCGGTGACTCCGGCAAATCCTCGCCCCGGTGCATCCTCTCAAGCATCGTGGCATACATCGCAGCACCTGCGATCTCCTCTTTCTCCTGAGTGCAGTTACCGAACCACCTGTTACCTTGCAGCCGCAAGGTGGTGCGATGAACTCCATCTTTATCCTCAACTCTTCCTTGAATAAAAAGATGGTTCCCAAAGATCTGAGTTACGGCTCCATCCTGCTGCGCCTTTTCACCTCTCTTCCGAACCTTCTCGGGGAACCCATTCAGAAAGTTTAAGGTCGCTCGGTCCGGATTAAGCGCGGACATCGTTGATTCTGTCATGACGTGTGGTAGCTAGCGCCCCGGGTTTAGCTCCTTACAGAGCATCCGGCAGAATGCCATGATACCACACCTCCCAGACTTCGTGCAACTATTGTTGCAAAGTATTGGGGCGGCTCGGAGGCAACAACAACCCAGCTGACGAACTGTTAGGGGCCCTCACCGGCAAGCGGGGACAAGCGGCTTCCATTCTTCCTGAGACGAACCAACAACCCCTGCGAGGGCGAAAAAAACCAGGCGCAAAAGAAGAGAGCGCCAGCAGCAACCGCCATCATTCCCGAGCTCACTGTAGCCTGAAACCCGAATGCTGGCGGGATCGCCACAGCTCCCAAATGCCCAAGGAAAGCTGAAAGCATCCCAATTACGGCGCTAAGCATAAGCATATTAGAGAGTCTTTTTGTGAGCAGGAGGGCGGTAGCCGGCGGCACGACGAGCATTGCAATGACAATGATACTACCCAATGCCTCGAAAGCCGCCACGGTAGTTACCGCCACCACGACCATGAGAATATAGTGCATGAGCACGGAACTAATCCCAAGAGTAGTCGCCAGAGCTGGGTCAAACGTTGAGATAGCCAACTCTTTGTAGAGAAATGTAATAACGAGGATATTGATGCACATAACGGAACCTATGCTCACCGCCGCACGAGGCAGTTCGATCGCTCCAATCTGCAGCATGTCGATAACGCTATACTCCAACGACCCGTAAAGAACGCAGCCTGGATCCAGCTCCACATGCTGGGCGGACTGACGAATAAGAATTAGGCCGATCGCAAAGAGAGTGGTAAAGACGATGCCCATCGCAGCTCCCCGGTCTACTTTGCCATATTTACTGATGCACTGTGTAAATGCTGCGGTGAGCAGTCCTGCGCATGCTGCCCCAATAAACATGACCACCGTGATACGGGTATGGGTCAGCAAAAACCCCACCGCAATTCCCGGAAGAATCGCATGACTTATAGCATCGCCCATCATACTCATCCGGCGCAGGACTAAGAAACATCCAGGCAAGGCAGCAGCGACGGCACTGAGCCCTCCAATCACGACAGTCCACGTATCCAAGCTATCCCAATTGAATTCCATTATTTACCCGGATGGTTGATCGATTAAGTGGGGGCTGGGCGGGACAAACATTCTGACAGGTCGGCCTTGAAGCTCCAATTCAAGCTGCCGCACAACGTCAGCATCCAGAACATGCTCAACCAGATCAGCATCTCTATCGACATGAGAGGGGGCAATATCTGCATAGCGAATCAGGTAGAGCTCCCACAGCCTGTGATTTCTGGTAACGCGCGCTGCCTCTCCAAATCCTGACTCTGACAGTCGCACCCTTCCCGGCACTTCATCCTCCAGGTGATCCTCTCCCCGAGCCGTACGCAGGAGACGCTGAAGTTCCGCGGGTGACCAAGACCGGTGGTGAGCAAGCAATACGAGGTCTATTGGAAGATTACTGACCGGTTCAGCGGTATCAGGCTGGCGACTTTCCAGAATTTCATAAATTGCTCGTAGCAGGTGCTGCCTTCCTACCTTACGCCGAAGACGTGTTTGTCGGACAGCACGCGGCAGAATTCCGTGTACAAAACCAAACAGCATACTAAACATGAATATTGTTGCTGCGACCAAAACGATGACCGCCCCCGTGGGAAGATCGACAAGGAGCGAGCTGAGGCCCGACCCCAGCCATCCACTGGCGCCACCTATAGAAGCTGCAAGTAAAAGCATCACATGCAGCTTATGACTCCAGAACCGTGCTGCCGCTGCTGGTATGATCAGGAAGGCAATGATTAACACTAATCCCACTGCCTGAAGCCCTACCACGGTCACTGCTGTTACCAAGGCCAGCATAATCAGATCCAGGCGCAGCGCAGGCCAACCCTGACTGATTGCAAACGGCTCATCAAAGCAGACCAGCGTAAATTCCTTTAGAAGCAGAACCGTAGCTCCGCAGACGACTCCTGTGACAACGAGAATAAGCAGAAAGTCGGCGAAAATCAGAGATGCCGCTGTGCCATACACAAAACTATCCATTCCGGCTGCGTCAGCCCCTGGAAGGTTGCTGACCGTTTTCATAATGGCCACACCAGCCCCAAAAAAAACTCCCAGAATGATACCCATGGCCGCATCATCCTTGAGCAAGGTAGTGTGCCTGATCGCTGAAACGAGACTTACCCCCACTACGCCAGTTACAGAAGCTCCCAAAAGGAGGCCCGGCAGCCATTTCCCCTCCCCTCCAAGAAAGGTCATGACGAGGAATGCCAGCCCTATCCCCGGGTAAGTGGCATGGGAGAGCGCATCACCCATCAAAGAGCGTTTTCGTAAAAGCAAAAACACCCCGACTAACCCGGAGGTTACTCCCAGGAGCGTGGTTGATAGAATGACAAGACGAGAGTTGTACGATTGGAGGGTGACGAGCTTCCACACATCCACTTTGCCTTCAACCGTCGGCAAAGCCGCTTCCGCGGCACCTCCCAAGAGAGCTGAGATTGCAAGAATCAATGGAAAGACCAGACCCTTTTGCCCCTTATTTCCCCACATTGCGCAACCGATCTGCTACGTCATCAAGTAGACTCAGCTTTCCTCCATAGGTCTTTTGCAGATTTTCCCTCGTGAACACCTCGTCGGTCGGACCAGATGCCACTATCCGCATGTTCAAAAGTACTAACCAGTCAAAATACTGAGTCACGGTGGCGAGATCATGATGTACTACCAGACAGGTTTTTCCCGTATTGTTTAGCCCTCTGAGAAGGCTAACAATCGCCTGCTCTGTCGCAGCGTCAACCGCAGCGAAAGGCTCGTCCATGAAATAGAGTTTCGCATCCTGTGCCAGAGCACGCGCAAGAAACACCCGTTGTTGCTGACCTCCAGAGAGCTGACTGATCTGACGATCGGCCAAGTGTGGAATGCCAACCCGCTCAAGACACTCCATCGAAAATTTCCTCTGCATTTTTCCCACCCTTCGAAACCATCCCAGCGCCCCGTAAGTTCCCATCGCGACAACATCAATCGCGCTAACGGGAAAATCCCAGTCCACGCTCTCCCGCTGAGGAACATAACCTACCGCCCTTCGCTGCTCCTTGTAGGGCTTACCATAGATCTGAACCTCACCGGAAGTTTTGGGCACTAGGTCCTGGCAGGCCCTGAGCAGCGTGCTTTTACCAGCACCATTCGGACCGATTACCCCTACGAGCTTTCCCTCCGGGATGTTCAACTCCACATCCCAGATTACTGGCTTACGATCGTAGGCCACCGTAAGGTCATGAACCGACAATGGAATGTTGTCAGGATGCTCCGGGCGTCCGGCGGCTGGGACCTCCCGATCGTCTACAAAGGATTTCATTACCTCCTCTCTCTCCACTGGCGAAATCCCCCAACTGGGACTATTCCCCCAAGCGCTCGGGCGATCGTATTCACGTTGTGTTCAATCATCCCCACATAAGTTCCCTCATAACTTCCTGCCGGCCCCATGGAATCCGAGAACAGTTGCCCCCCTACCACCACCACGTGCCCTTGAGCCTTAGCGCCCTCAACCAGAGCTTCTACGCTCTTCCGAGAGACCGAACTTTCTACAAATACCGCAGGGATTTCACGCTCCACAACAAAATCGACCAGCAATTCGACATCCCTAAGTCCAGGCTTAGCCTCAGTGCTTAATCCCTGAACGCCGTGGACCTCAACCCCATACGCGCGGGCCATATACCCAAAGGCATCATGAGCGGTCACGAGCACCCGGTGCTCCGAGGGAATGCTCTGCATCACCTCTCTCACATAGTCGTCGAGCTTTTCCAAGGTCACCATATAGCTGCCAGCCCTCTCGCTGTAGTGGGATTCGAAGAGTGGATCGTAGCTACGGAGAGTGTCGGAAACGGCACCCAGAGCTCTCATCCAACCGGCCACATCCATCCATATGTGGGGATCCATCTCATCACCCGAATCCTTGATCATGTAGTCCTCGGCTCCCTCAAACGCCTCGGCGACCGCGCAGACTGGCTTTCCGCTCGCCATCTTCTTCAGAACTCCGGTTAGCCTCCCCTCGAGGTTCAATCCATTGTAGAAAATCACATCACCATTCCGGAGGGCCTTCACGTCACTCGTCGTGGCGGCATAAAGGTGGGGATCTACGCCCTCCGCTATAATACCCTCAACCCGGGCCCGTTCGCCAGCGACCTGTCGGACCAGGTCGGCTACCATCCCCGTTGTGGCCGTGATCCGATATGGTCCAGAGCCCGGTGGTTTAGCTGAGACATCCACCACTTCTTTACAATTACAAAGCAAGAGACTCAGCAGAAGGGCCAAAGATCTTTGAATCCAATAAAACATCTAACGCGAATATGCCCAAAAAACATCCAAAGGCAACAAGATATTAGCCTTGGCTAATATTTGTATTAGAGCCTAAGTATTTCCCAGAGTGGAATCCACGCCCCCCCGACAGTGTCCATCCTCTGGGGAGCGGGATAGAAAGCCCGGAAGAAGAATATCAGTTCATTTGCTTCTATACCTTTTCTTTCGGCTAATCTGAAGTAAACCCACAAGAAGAAGGTATTCGATCGAATCCTTAATAAGAGGTAACAGTCCATGTCCGCACTCAAGTTCAGTCCCGTCGAGGAAATTGTAGCCGATATCGCCCTCGGCCGCCTCGTTATTGTCTCCGACGATCCGGGTCGGGAAAATGAGGCCGATCTGATTAGCGCCGCCTCTCTATCCACACCCGAGACCATTGCATTCATGGCCACTCATGGTCGTGGCCTAATCTGCGCTCCCCTCACTCGTGAACGTGTGGAAAATCTCACGCTTCCTCCGATGGCCCGGAGAAACCGCGAAGAGCACCGCACGGCTTTCACGGTATCGGTGGATGCTGCAAAAGGGATTACCACTGGAATTTCTGCCGCCGACAGATCGAGGACCATATCGCTGCTCGCGGACGAAGGGACATCATCGGAGAGCCTCGTCCAACCCGGTCATGTCTTTCCGCTACAAGCGGAAGATGGTGGCGTTCTCCGCCGGGCTGGGCATACCGAGGCTGCTGTCGATCTTGCGCGGATTGCAGGCCTGCCGCCCGCTGGAGTGCTCTGCGAGATAATGCACGAAGATGGCACCATGGCCCGGGTTGGCGACCTTGGAGAGTATCAGGAAAAGCACGGTCTCAAGGCATGTACGATCGCTCAGATCATCGAGTATCGCCGCCGTACCGAGCGCCTTGTTGAGTTTGAGGAAACTATCAATCTTCCAACTGACTACGGCGATTTTTCCTGCCACCTCTACAGAGTCCTCACCGACGGATCTCATCATGTCGCACTGACCCGAGGAGAGATCGATCCCAGCAAATCGCTTTTGGTCCGAGTGCATTCGGAGTGCTTAACCGGCGACGTCTTCACTTCACGCCGGTGTGATTGTGGCAGCCAACTTCACACCGCTCTTGCTCAAATCGCAAAGGAGGGAGGCGCTCTGCTTTACCTGCGTCAGGAGGGGCGAGGCATAGGGCTCGCCGCGAAAATCCACGCCTACAAGCTGCAGGAGGAAGGGCTCGATACCGTGGAAGCAAACGAAAAACTGGGCTTTGCTTCGGACCTTCGCCACTATGGTGTGGGCGCGCAAATCCTCCACCACCTCGGGGTTCGCAAGATCCGCCTGCTTACCAACAACCCTAAGAAAGTCGTGGGCCTTGAAGGATATGGCCTAGAGATTATCGATCAAATCCCTATTCGCTCCGAGGCAAATCCGCACAACAAACGCTATCTGGATACCAAGCGTGACAAGCTTGGACATCACCTCTAGAAGCGGCTTTCATCGGATCTGAAATGCTTCTCAGCCGATAGTCTCTCCCACCTACCACAATGTCCCAAGCGCTTCCACGAAAGCCCCGCATCCTTCAGACCAAGACGGGAAAGCTCGCGATTGTCGCATCGAAATACAACGAAACGTACAGCGACAGCTTAGTAGAAAATGTCATCAGTGAACTCAGCGAGTACCTTCCAGAAACCCGCGTAGACCTTGTTAGAGTCCCGGGCGCCTTCGAAATCCCAGTCACAATCAAGGCCCTCCTTGAGCTCGAGAGGCCGATCTGCGTGATCGCTCTTGGCGTTATCATCAAGGGCGAAACCTCACATGCAGACCTCGTCGCCCGCAATGTGACGGACGCGCTCCAACAGCTTGCCCTTGAATACCGAACCCCCGTAATCCACGAGGTTCTCCTTGTCGAAGACGAGGCCCAGGCTCACATGCGCTGCATTGGAGATAAGATTAACCGCGGAACCGAAGCTGCTCGTACCGCAGCAGCGATGGTGGATGTCTTCTCAGAACTCGACAGTAAGGGAAGCCTTCGATTCCAAACAAAGAATGCCTGAGTCTTCACGTCGCCGCATGCGGGAAGCAGTGGTACAGTTTCTGTATGCGTTGCAACCTTCCGAGCCTCTCCCAGAGAGCCTCGACCCATCGGTCCTGCACCTGTTGCTGGAATCATTGCGAGATAGATCCACGAAGGCACGCGCCAAGGCGACATTGCACCTTCAGCAGGGACGAGAGAACTTCCTTGAGTCTTTCCATCATATCTTGAGCCCTCTGGACCTTCTTGGGAGTTCAGATGCCTCCGACGATATCGGATTGCACCTCAGGGAATGGAAGCTGGAAGAGGAACGCCTTCAGGAACATCTCGAAAACATTCGCCGTGAAATCAACGGGAACAAAGATCCGTCACGGTTAAGAGAGAGCATGAGGGGCGCCAGCCAAAGCAACCGCGCCTCTATGGCTGCAGCAGAGGCCACCGCAGAATCCACTCCAACACTTCCCGCATTGCGAGAAGCGCAAAAAATGGCCGCTGAACTGCAGAGTAAAATCACCCCTCTCGCACATCGACTTTCTCTCTCTTTAGGCAACGAGGAGACAGAATTACCCGAACTCAGCGCCGTCGCTAAGGCAGAGAGGGAACTCGCCAACGCCTCGAGTTCCATTGAGGCATATTACGGACAACTCCGGTGCCACCTCGAGAAAGTTGACAGCGAGTTGGCTGCTGTTATCGAGAATTACTCCCCCGAACGCCTTGATCGTGTTGACAGAGCAATCCTTCGTCTTGGAGGCTATGAGCTCCTCTTTGATCCTGGCATCCCCAGTGCTGTGGCCATTAATGAAGCGATTGAATTAGCACGCGCCTTCGGCACAACCGACTCCCCCAGCTTCGTCAATGGAATCCTTGATCAGCTGGCAAAAAAGAGGCACGGCACGGTCACTGAACAGTGAAACCGGGTTATTTGTCTGCCTGCAGGTGCCTCGAACGACTCCCTCGGCCATGGGCCTCCTCACTTCGCAAGCATCCCCTCGACGGTAAGATCGACAAAGGACCCGGGACCACCGATGTATCTGATCTTTCTCTCCGCGTCTAAAACGTAAACGATAGGAAGATCTCTGACTCGGAACTGAGAATGAATTCGACCATCTTCATCGCTAAAATTTCGCCATGGAATCGTATTATTCGCACGCAGACCTCTAAGAACCGCCGGCGAATCAGAAGTAACTCCGATAAGATCTACTCCACGCTGACCATGCTGCTCATGAAGTTTGCTCAACAGGCTGAGACCGCGCTCAGCCTCTCTCATTCTGGTGTGCCAGAAAGCCAGCACGATCACCTTCCCCTTCAGCATACTCAGCTTGAATGGCTCTCCTGACGAATCCCTTCCAATCGCATCCGGGGCCGTCCGCCCCTTGGTTAGATTCTGGATGATAAAAATTTCGTCCATCGCGAGCTTTGAAACCGTGGTATCTCCAACCTCAACTTCATGAGCCTTGATGATTGCACTTCGGAGGCGAGCAATTCTCCTCTCCATAATTTCAGGGTCATCACCCAAACCCTTGAGCATCATCGCAATTGCAAGAGACGCCTGCCCCTGCACCTCTCCACTGGGATTCTGAGCCTCCACTTTTTCAACAACCTTCATGATTGCGGGGTCTGATTGACTTGTAAGGGCCAGACAAAGCATCCCAACTTTTGCGCTCTGGTAATGCACTGTGCGCAGGGCCTCAACAATGCGGGCCGCTCTGGAGACAGCACTTCCCTCCTCTCGCCCGACTGAGTAGACTGGAGCTCTCTCAAGCAACCAGACACAATAGTCTATCGCCCACTCTTGATCGAGAGCCCCTTTTATCGCATTCCACATAAGCCCCCCATGATGTGATGAGACCGGGCGATTCGCCCAGACGTTCAATTGCTCTTCGGGCGCAGCAATCGCAAGCTTACCAGCCCACTCCTCAAGAGCCTTTTCGTAAGAAGACCGAATTCGCAACGCCTCCTCGGGTGTTCCTCCTCTGGTCGAAGACAGACCAATTACACCGAGAAGTAGCAGCAGCAGGATTAAGCGCATCACTCCTCGATCATAACTCTTGAGAATGATCTGCCAACCGGCAATCGTGCCAGTTCACGAGACACTTCCGTTCTACAGGGAGGCTTGAACCACTCGAAGCAACCTCTTCTTAGAGAAGCCATTATTTTTTGAACTCACTCAGGATGTTTTCTTGGCCAGACGTGCGGCCAGTTCTTCCCAGTGATCCCTTCCCACAATATAGCCCACACAGTCGTCACTCCCACATAAACAGGGGTGATCCTCGTAGTTTTCGATATCAAATCCGTAATCAAAGGTCAGCTCCTCCCCATTGGCTATATCTCTAAGGGAATAGAGAAAAATCTGCTTATCCTCAATCCAAGCCTCGCAATTCGGAGCGCATGAATGATTCAGGAGACGAGCTGTATTCCAAGGCATGTTCCCATCAAGGTCCCATTTCTTGTTGAGGGTGAAGATGTAAACCGCCGCATCCCCTGTCTTTTCAGCATGTTCCATCTGCGCGTTCGCGCGCCTTTCACTCTCTTCCTTATCAATCCTCTCTCCAAGATATTCGATGATCTTCTTCCCAACCGGGATGTCTTTGATCGCATACACCCCTGTTCCATGAATTTCAGAGGATCGAGCCTCACAATATTCACTTTTCGCACGCTCTTTCAACTGCTCCAGTTGGCGCCTCTTACGCGCTTTTTCCTTGAGGCTTCCCCCTTTTTGGCTCCCCTTTTTCCCTCCGTCTCTGTTCTTCGCTGATTTACCCATGAGCTATTCGCCGCTTTGCCGCCTTTCAATTTGAATTGGTTCGACCAGTACTGGCTTTCATCGCCCTCGCCCGAGTTCACCACCTCCCACCTTGGGGATTCCAAGAAGGCCGAGATCTTCCGGAAGACCCGGGAAAAAGCTCCGAAGATCCGCAATACTACAATTACGCCCATCGATAAAATACCAATCAGCAGTCCCCTTCCTGTTCACTGCCACCTGAAATCCTGTGGTTTCGATCCGGCGAGCTAGTCGCGTCTGAGGATCAATAATACGATATTCAGCCCTGGTCGGGACAAAGACCAACCACTCCAAATACATATTTACATCATTCCCACTCCTGTCCTTGCCTCGCAACAGGACCACCTCGTGGGCGCCGGTTGGCTCGCCAACCTCATACTTCAGCATCGAAATCCCCTGGCTTGCCATCTTAGCCGGGATATCCGCCAAACGCCTTGCCAGCTCCGCCTGTCCTCCCGCAAGCCTCTTAGCTGCCCTGTTTTTCCAGCGAGGATACATGCGATCAAGAGCGACGCTGTAATCTCCCTTGAGAACCTGCTGACCCATCACCCGGGTAGCATCCACCGCCTGATCAAGGACCTCCTTGGGTACCTTTTCAGTATTTTCAGGCTTGGCTGATACGCCGCCACCTCCCAGCAACGCCACAATCAGCAGCATCAAAAGCGTCCGGCTCACGGGAGATTTCTGGGGCAAGTCGGACTCCTCGTCAAGCACCGCGAACCTGTCAATCTTGACTTCAAACTTCACCACATACCCCACCTCGCCCATGGAGGAACTCCGGTCTCGTTAAATAACGAAATGATATTTGATCTTACGATCTTGTCTGTCCTAATAGTGGACGACATGGCGAAACAGGCGCTTGGAAAGGGATTAGGAGCTCTCATAAAAAAACCGACTGCGAAGAAAAACGCTCCGGCCGGAAAGAAAAAGCAGGCAACGTCAGCGAGCAAAAAACGCGCCAAATCCAAAGGCCCTAAAAACTCCGAATCCGAGGTCGCTGAAGTCCCGATTCAGGAAGTCGTAACCAGCCCTCTTCAGCCAAGAGGTGAAATCCCGGAGGCCAACCTCGAAGAACTCGTCGAATCCATTCGGGCTCACGGTGTGATTCAGCCTCTGATCACTCGAAGAGTGAGTGGAAAATACGAGCTCATTGCAGGAGAGCGGCGCTGGCGGGCGTCTCAAAAACTGGGCCTTGCCACCGTTCCGGTAATCCAGCGTAAGGCCACGGACCGGGAAGTCCTCGAGATGGCTCTCGTGGAAAACCTCCAGCGCCAGGACCTCAATGCGATAGAGGAAGCCAACGGCTATGTCAAACTAGCCAAGGAGTTCGACATGAAGCAGGATGAAATCGCAAAGCGTGTCGGGAAGTCACGCGCGACCGTAGCAAACTCCATGCGGCTGCTCGATCTTCAGAAGGACGTTCAGAAGTTTGTAGCGGACGGACTAATCACCGTCGGACACGCAAAAGCTATCCTCGGCATCAAAGTAAAGCGCGATCAGCGAACAGTGGCGGACCAGGTGATGCGTCAGCGACTCACCGTTCGAGCGACTGAAAAACTCGTCCAAAAACTCCAAGCTGGTGAGAACTCGCGTTCTGGCGGGGAGAAGAGCAACGCTTCAGACCCCGAAACCGAAGCTATGCTCCGGGCACTAACCTCTCGACTGAGAGAGCATTTTACCACTCATGTCTCAATATCCCACTCCCCTAAAAAGGGTCGCATAGAGCTCGAGTATTATGGGAACGATGATCTTGGCAGGCTTCTCGAACTGCTTGGAGTTCCCCCCGAAGAGCTGTAACCACAGCCCTTTGTCCTCTTCATGTACGGCGACTCCAACAGCAGGTGGACTGTGCAACAATTTACCTGTGCCGGACTTTCCGTGTTCTTGCTCGTTCAAGGCTGCTCGAAAGAATCAACCAATCTTCCCCCAGAACGAGAGCTCACCGGCGGTCGTGCTGCCTACGCACACACGCGAGCGATCGTCTCGCTCGGCCCCCGGCCACCCGGCTCAGCAGCACTGAAAAAAACGCGGGAGTATATTGCTTCAGAACTAGAGAAGTATGGATGGGAAACGTTTCTCCAACCCTTCACTAAGACGGTCGCCCCGATCGGGAAGCGAGTAGAGTTCACAAATCTGATCGCCCGCCATAGTGGGTCTACGCACTCTCAAATCAAGGTCCTGCTTGGCGCCCACATTGACTCTAAATACTATCCAGATCGCCGCTTCTTAGGAGCTGACGATGCAGCCTCTGCTGTAGGAGTGATCCTAGAAATTGCGCGACGTATCGGTAACGACCCTGAGAAGGCATCCAGAGTAGAGCTTGTTTTTTTCGATGGAGAAGAAGCCTTCGGCCAGAACATTAGCCCCAATGATGGACTTTACGGGAGCAAGTATTACGCGGAAAACTGGCGAAAGTCCGTAGAGAAACCTGCCGCTGGCATTATTCTCGACATGGTAGGCCACCGGAATCTCGCTATTCGATACCCCTCCGACACTCCAGCTTTCCTTGAACAGGAACTACTGAAAGCAGCGCGAAATGCAGGTGCCGAAGACAGATATAAGAAAGCCCTCAACCCAATTCTCGACGACCATGTCCCCCTGAATAATGCGGGCATTCCAACGCTGGATATTATTGGTGATTTCTCGCAATTCTTCTGGTGGCATACAGAAGCTGACAATCTTAAGCGTATCTCCACCGAGAGCCTCGATATAAGCCTCAGGGTTGCCTCCGAGATTCTCGGAAATCTACTCGTAGAGTAGAAACTCTACCCGTTTCACTGACTCCTCTATTTTTTTCTTCGTTCAGGTTGAGGGATCCCCGGTGGTGTCTACACTGGGGATTCATGCCCGGCCAACGCCACTCACTGGTTCTCGCCCTTGCCGTTGCTGTCGCTTGTCTTACCCACAACGCGGAGCTGGCCGCATTGCCCCCTCTTGACGAGATCATGGGTCTTTCCTCAGGAAACTCTGTTCAGTTCAACCCTGAGAACCCCAATCATGAATACGTGGCTCGGTTGGGATATCTCGGACATACGATCTCAGATGATGGAGACTACCAATATTGATACGATATCATAAGTGGCCACTGGGCATGGACCAGAGATGTTTCATTCTGGATCAGTAACGCTGATACCATCACCAATCTCAGCGAGAACAATTATACTGAGACCGGTGTCGAATGCGTCCTGGAGCATTGGTAGGGTGTCCCCATGGCCTCGGTCAGAATGGATATCTGGGGTGGGCACCGCGATTCTCAGAACAGCCCTTCTCACGGCATTGGAAATTCGTGGGACCTGACGACAAGCCATCCAGACCCCCTTATCAACCAGTTCCACGAACCGAATGACTATGCGGCACCCGGATTTTTCAGTGGTCAGCCCTCTGCGCTCTACTGGGGACCACCCTCTCGTGTCGAAGACTCCCTCTCGCTTTCTGACGGCACTCGGTCTGGAAATTCGAAAAGAACCACTACGCCCGGCTAGCCAATAACAACGTCCTCTATCCATTCGCTGGCCTCTGCGGCACCTTTATCATCGAAAGCACTAACCCGCCGGCTGACGACTCCTTTGGCTGGTCGACCTATCACAACACCACCGTGGATGGCTCCCGCTCGCAAGTCACCGCGTATGGATACCTGCCTGGACCCGGAAACGGGGTATCAGAAAAAGACCTCGTCCTCGAAATACGACGCACGGGGGAACTCCTTGATTTTTCGTGGAACGGCGAGGACGGAAAGCAGTATGACCTAGTCAGTAGCCAGAGCCTCAGAACCCCTCCCGCAAGTTGGGAGCCATACAACGACGGAGAAATTGAATTCGCCAACATCCCGGATGCAGGAACCGGAATGAACACCCTTCGCGGAGTTCACCTGATTGGTGCGAAACGCTTTTTTGCCATTGTGGAAGAAGACCTTGGCACCCTGCTTAACGAAAATTTTGACAGCGTTGAAGGCCTACCCCCGGGATGGGCAACTATTGGATCTGGATCAACCGCGTGGGAGATCGGCATCCCTGGCGAGACTCTCTTCGGGCCGATAGCTGCTCGCAGCATCCCTCATTGCGCAGGTACTAACCTTTCTGGAGACTACACGGGGTCTCAGGACATTTCTCTCATTACGCCGGCAATCCAGATCCCGGCATCTGGAGCGACCCTCAGATACCGGCAGTGGCTCGACACAGAGGGCGATGGGGATGCCGGCACAATCCGGGTTCTTGACGCCGATAACAACAATCGTCTCATCGAGGAAATCGTCGGTAATATTGAATGGAATGACACTGCCTGGGACACTCCTCAACCTGTGATCCTCCCCAATTCAGTAAGCGGGAAACGTATCCGCCTTGAATTCCGATTTGTCAGTAATGATTCTGACCCTCAGAGCTTTGCAGGCTTTTACCTCGACGACATTGTTGTCCAGTCAAATTGATTTGATTACGGAGAACTCCTCATCAACGATCAACTTTCAACTGGGCACCACTCCAAATTACAGCCATGTCCCTAACGTTTTCAATTGCCTCACTTTGTCTAGGCTCCGCCCTCCTTACCTCCGCGCTCTCGCTGGGAGCTGGCGCAGAGGAGGCGGAACTGAAGGAGGACTTCGCTTTCTTTCAAGACCCGACGTGCGTGGTTCTCAAAACTCAAGTGGGAAAGAGGGATCTTACCCGCTTCAAAACTACTCTTCTCCGGAACGTAGCAAGACAACTTCTTGAGGGAAGCTACGACACAAGACATCGAGCCGCCTCCTATCAAGCCTACCCGTCACCCTCTGCGCTCCAGCGCATGATCAAGCTTGGGGATGGGTTCAGCCGCTACGAGAACATCACTGGCATCTACCTCGAAGCTGGCCGTCATGTTGTCCTCGTTGGAGACACAGGTGGCAGAAAAATTTCTCTTTTGATTCCTGAATGGATGCGGAAGCCTCCCCCGGGAATTGAGCCCTCGAAAGACCCCGCTGGCTGGGGACTGAAGCGCCAGGAAATCGGCATCAGGCCCGGTCTGAACACCATTGAAGTCAAGAAGTCCGGGTTGGTCTACCTGAACTACTATGACCAGAAACCCGAGCAGGCTCCTCGGATTTTGGTTCACTTCCTGACTGGCAAGGTGAATGGATACTTCGATAGCAGCCAACACGACAACGAGGATTGGAACAAGCTTCTCGATAATGCCGTAGCCCCCATTCTTGATGCCCGTGGCAAGCACATCCAAGTCGCTTACCCCGTAGAGTGGTTTAACGTTCACACCCGGGGGAAGGGAGCGGAACTCATGCGGAATTATGACACACTCCTCCTTCACCATTACACTATTCTGGGTCTGGTCAAATACGACAAGATCCCACCGAACCGCATTCTCGCGAGAGTCAATTACAACTACTACATGTTCAGGGACCGTGACGGAGTCGCCTATTTTGGAAACAAGGGAACCATGCGAATGGTGGCAGATCCCGACGTCGTAACCAAGGGAGACCCCTGCTGGGGATTCTGCCACGAGGCAGGCCACGTCCTTCAATTACGACCTCAGATCACTTGGGGCGGAATGACTGAAGTAAGCTGCAACATCTTTTCGATGTACACTGGCGGCAAGATGGGTAATGCAAGCCGCCTCGCCAACCAGGACAACTATACCAAAGCACGAAAATCGATCATTCAATCTGAGCCAAAGATCTCCTATCTCCAGGACCCAGACGTCTTCAACCGTCTCGTACCTTTCTGGCAGTTGCACTTGTTCTTCACGAAACACGGCCACCCTGACTTCTATGCAGACGTGATGGAGGAAATGCGTAAACAGCCTGATGCTGGACGGGGAAACGATTCCATTCGTAATCAGTTCCAATTCGTCCGTATCTGCTGTGATGTAGGCAAAGTGGACCTGACAGAATTCTTTGAGCAATGGGGCTTCTTTCGAGCAGGAGAGATCAAATTGAAGGATTATCGTAATTATCATTTCGTCGTGACGCCTGAAATGATCGATGAAACCCGCTCTTATATCGCCCGGAAGAACTATAAAAAACCTGCAGAGGACCTGACCCTCCTTCGTGACTAATACTATTTCAAGAGGCCCTTCATTGTACAGGGCTCTCAGCTGAACTCTCCCTGCCCGTGAAAGCGCTGATACCCCTTTTAGTAGGCATTGTGGTTACCGGCTGCAGAGAGGCAGAAGAACTTCAGGATGCGACGGCAGAGACTGGGTTGGAGATTCATGTTATTGCATCCTACCATGGTCGAGTGGCACTCGACCTCACAGATCAAGCCTCCGGCCGGTCTGAGATGATCATCCGTAGTCAAGCCGACTATGAGGGCTTTGTGACCAAGATTCCAAAGCGTCAAATCACGAGAACCAAGCCAGCACCTCCAAGCGAGGATCCTTTACTCAAGCAGCCATCTATTGATTTCGAGAACTCCATGATGCTGGTGGCCATTCGATCCGACTCGATGTATGTCACACCTGAATTCAAGTCTATTACCTCTGACAAAAATGGACTCTCGGCTCGCATTACTGACCCAGAATTAGGAGACACCAAAGCGCTGAATCAACAGGAGGGCATCGGCACGTATCAGGCCGTCATCATTCCTCATCGTGAAGGATCCATTAAATTCATAAGGTAAGCCATCATTCAGTGAGACCCAGTCCAATCGGATGCCTCGACACGCTTACCCAATTTCCCGTGCAAGCCTGAGGCACCCATTATCGTTCCTATCCTCGATGAAGCCGTTGCCACCATTGATCCTGGCTCTGTTGCTGACCGGGTGCACCGAGAACACCTCAACGGACGCACTCGAAAGCACTCCTACCGCGCCGAATATCGCTGCAGTGACAGTAGCCGAGCCGGTCCTGTTTGTCGCTGCCGGACTAAATACCAACGGATCACTGGTCAGAAATTATCAACGCGGCCTACAATACGCCATCGAGTATTTCGGCCGCTACGGGCCATATTATGTCTATTTACTGGGATCCGATAGCGAGCAAAGCGTGCGCCACATCTATCATCAGCGAGCCCTGACCCGAGCCAATCCGGATGCTCGTCTGGGCTCTCCGGAAGAACAAACGCAGGAGTTCCTCAGCCGACCAAATGTCGTTAACGAGATAAGATCCGTTTTATCGGGCAAGGCGGAAGGAGGACTGACATGGACTCAGGATCCTCCGATTCTCTACGAGGATGTCACGACGAACGCTCACGGCAGAGAGAAGGACCCGGTTGAAAATACATGGGGAGCTCTTCATGAGTACCACCATGTCTTTCAGATAGCCCACTGCGACACCAAGCAGGAGCGAACCTCTGAAAAAAATATCAACTCGTGGATATCGGAGGGCATGGCGACCTACAGCTCTGCTAAGTTCATGGGAAATCTGGGACTCAGCGATTTCGAGGACTACATGCTTCAGCTGAGAACCTCAGGAGCCAACATTGGTCGCCCTAGCATTAACGAGTTCCTCCGTGAAAGTTCCGACTGGCAACTGCATGACGAGGGGTATTGGGATACAGGTGAATTCGCACAGGTCTACTACATGCTAGGGGCCTGGGCCACCGCATACCTCATTCACGTTCTTAAAGTCGAAGAGGAAATCGTGTTGAGGGACTGGTATTACGATATTCCCCGGATGGGAAAATCTGCAGCGTTCAGGAAACACATGGGCGTATCCCTCACTGAGTTCTACGGGAAATTTGACGCGTTTATTCGACAGACGGATGATGTAGTCATGCAAATATTTGACGGTCAGACAGAAGACAACTGAAGGCTCTTCCACCCACAGCGAAAAATGACACCGCGTTACGTATTCCTCATTCCCCTCTTCTTTTCATGTTTCCAACTGAAGGCTTCTCAGCCGTTTCATATTTACTCTCCAAGTTCGAAGGAAAATACGCTTTGGATTGTGAAGGCAACACCGCGGGGAGAACGCCTCGATCTGCAGCTCGCTACAAAGGTGAATCTCGATTTTCCCGGTCGTGTCATCACCGCGCATCCAAGCAAACCACTACTTTACGTCACGGCCACGGGTGGGGATCCCGGCAAGGTGCCGGGAGCGGCAGTATACCTGACAGAGGACGGCTCCTACCAGAAGCATCAGAACATCAACTTCAATGACGGAGCCTGCTATCTTTCCCTCGACAACAAAAACAGGCACCTACTCGGAGTCAGCTATGGGAACGGCCGGCTCAATGTCTACCCACTTGACGACCAGGGAATACCCGGGAAGGCCATTACCACGGTGGACGAGGGCAAACGGGAAGCCCACTGCGTCCTCCTGCCCCCGGATGGCAAGAACATCTACATACCCTACGTAAAGGGAAACCTTGCCCTCCTGCAGTATGCCTACGACGGGAAGACCGGAAAGATCACCCCCCTCGAACCCAAGGACGCCAAGCCTCCCCTCGGATCAGGACCCCGCCACATGGCCTACCACCCCACCCTTCCAATGGTCTATTTCAGCAACGAGCAGGGCATCGGCCTGTCCTCCTACCGACGGGAAGCCAATGGCCAGCTCAAGGTGGAACAGGACATAAGCATCCTGCCCCCCGGCATGTCCAAGATAGGTCTCAGCGCATCCGACCTTCTCATCACCCCGGACGGGAAATACCTCTTTGCCGGCCTGCGCGGGCACCGCCAGGAGTTTGACCGCATCTCCCGCTACCGTGTGCTGGAGGACGGAAAGGCCGAGTTCCTTGGCCTGACTGAGGCCGACAAAATCCCTTGGGGTCTGACTCTCTCTCCGGATGGAAAATTCTTACTGGTCTCCGCTACCGTCGGGGCAAGCCTTAGCGCTTACAGGATCTCCCCGGACGGCGGCTTGAAGAAAGTGGCATCACTGGCATGGGACCCGAGGATGTCCGACTTGATCGCCAGATAACGCTCGAAGATCCTTCTCTTTCCCAAGCGCCCCCTTTTTATTGGCATCAAAGTCGCTACCTCTCGGTCTTTCTATCACTCTCCGTCTTTACGTCTCCCCCAAGGACCATTCCAAGCTCTTCCGCCCGTCCGGCCGGCAGCTCCATGATACTGACCTTGCGAAAATGGATCTCGGCACCTTCCGCTTCGAGACAGAGAAAGCCCTTTCGTCCATCTGCCTCTCGGATACCGTTTACAAATTTTCCGTTGATGGAGAGCTTCACAGTTCCGTCGACAGCGACAACCACGTAGCGATTCCATTCCCCCTTGCCCTTGCAGCGCATCTCATAGGACATACTACGGTTGCCTCGCGGATTCTCGGGAACAGCCTTCATCCCGCCCGCACCAAATAATTCCCCGCTAACGTAACCCAGGTGGCGCGGCTTCCCGTTTCGGTGGGCATGAATGTAGGGCCACTCCAATTCCAGCATCTGCACCTCCATACCCCGGGGCAACCTGTTCCCTTCTGGCTTCGCATCACTCCAGAGAAAAACTCCCGAATTTCCTCCCGCTTCCATATGGCGCCACTCGACGACAAGGATGAAATTCTCATACATCTTCGTTGATCTCATCACTCCGATTGGCTTACCGGTGCAAACTAGGAGACCGTCCTTAACTGACCAAGTATCGGGTGAAGTATTCACATCGATCCAATTGGTCAGATCCTTACCGTTAAACAAATCCACGAACGCAAGTTCGCCTGATTGCTCTGATTCACTTTCATTTGCGAGACTCGCAACCACGAGTGCGAAGAAAAGCGTTACTGCTGCCACGGAACGGAATGTGCGCATCCCTCAAGCTAGCTTCTCGACATCACGAAGCAACCCTGCACAGGCAGTAGTTCCTGTTCCGATCAAAATCTCATGCATCGGGTCCGACGGACCGTGACAGAGTCTTGACGAAAAGGAAAGCCCCTCTCAAAGTCAGGATCTGCTGGTTGCGGCATTTTGTGCCCCTCTGGCGGTGGTCACGAAACCACCAAATCTAATAGCGATGAGCCCGCGGCCGATGCGCATTTAAGATAAAGGAGCATAAGAAAATTTAAAGACGAGGTCTTCTGGCTCGTAGGACCGTTTATCCCTCTCTCCCAGCCGTTGACACCTTCCTATCGGTCCCTCGAATTCATAGCCCGAAATTGCCAGTCGCGCGGGAGCGAAAACACCAAGAGCTCCCGGAAATTCTTTGTCATTTCACAAATTATGAAAATACATGTCATCACATGGATAAGCTGTGTGACCTTTATCAGCTATACTGCCGCTCGGTCAGAAACTGAACCGCCAGTATGGTCAGCGAAGCCGGATCGAGAAATCACGATCAGCATGGTTCCCGCAAAGATGGCATATGACACGACACTGCTTCGTGTCCGACCAGGAGCAAAGGTTAAGCTGAATCTCAAAAATCCAGATGACCTCGAACACAACCTTGTTCTCATAAAGAATGACCCCGAGGATCCGCAGGGTGAACGCTTTGCCGCACAATGCATCGAACTCGGGGCCGACGGCCCTAAGCTGGCATGGACTCCTGACAGCCCAAGGGTTTTGGCAAAATCCGGAATGGTAGGCCCGAAGAAAGAGCACGAGATGTTCTTCAAGGCGCCTAGCGAGCCTGGTGATTACCCATACCTTTGCACCTTCCCGGGACACTCAAAGTTGATGCGAGGCATTCTTAAAGTTGGAAGCAGCGACCCCATATTCAGCAACCTGTCTTACAAAGTGTATGCGGGAGAGTTCAGAAAGATCCCCGATTTCAGGCAACTGACCCCAATAAAGACAGGCAATGCCGAATGGATAGACGTAAGGACGCTTATCGGTGGCGAGGACGGTCGAGCAATTCTCTGGGAGGGCACCTTTGAGGTCAGGACAGAAGGCGAGTGGCAGTTCTATCTCGGTTCAGATGATGGTGCGGAACTCATCATCGACGGCAAAGGCGTAGCCAGAAACGGCGGGAACTATTTTTTTCAGGTAAGAAAGGCGAAAGTCAGGTTGGTACCGGGCATCCACACAATGCGCCTTGCCTATTTCGAAGGCGGTGGACCCGAGGCCTTGTCTTTGGTCGCCGACCTCAAAGGGGCTGAGGACATGATCTTCACTCCTGATATTACCGCAAAGACTGGTGCGCGGAGGGCCTGGGCAGGACCAAAGATTGTCAAACTGCGAAAGCCCGATGAGGCGCTTGTATTCAGAACATTCCTCCGGGGTCGCTCATCGAGGTCGATCGCAGTCGCATACCCAGGTAAGGTGAACATTAACTGGAGCGCAGACTCCATGAATTTGGATCAGCTCTGGCGCGGAGACTTTGTGAATGCCGCGTCCAACTGGAATACCCGGGGCGGAGGCAGCAACATTGCAGGTAAGGACACGGTCAGCCCTACCGGCGGGATGGCACTGCAGGTATTGGAAAGCATCGACGATCCTTGGATCGACTATTCAGTCGGCAGCTCGCGCTACGAGAAAGACAGGGGCCCAGAGGAGTCCAAAGAGCTGATTAACTATGGGATTCCCCATCCAGACTATGAGTTCAAGGGATACGAGCTGGATGCCAATCGCTTTCCTACCTTCTGCTATACCTTCAAGGGAGTAGAGGTCGAAGACCACTACCGCCCCACGACCATGGACGGCATCGAGGCACTGAAGAGAACTGTGGTGATTCGTGGAGACCTACCATTAAACACCCATTTCCTCGCCGGGGTAAAAGGTGATTTTTTCAAGCTCCCCGACGGCTCCTATAAAATCAATGAACTGATGGCGGTAAAGATTGAGGGAGCTACCCCCCTGATTCGCAGTTCCGAGGCGCGAATGGTCAAGCCCCCAGCAAGGAAAACCGAACCCGTGAAGGAAACACGCAAGGAACTGCTTGTCCCCGTGAAGGGGGATCAAACCATAATAGTTACCTACCGGTGGATGACCGCTGGACAATTGGACCAATAAGAAACGACAAGCGATGATAAACAGAAATATTGTATTCCTGAGTGCCCTCTGGGCGGGCTTGGCGGCAGCGCAGCTAGCAAAAGAGTCCGATTACTACAAGGTGACCACCTTTGAGATTCCCAAAGGTGAGGTTGTCGAGGCCACGGGCTTTGCCGTCATGGACGACGGCAAGGTGGCCGTTTCTTCGAGACGGGGTCAAATCTGGACGATCGATAATGCTGATCAGTATCCTGACAAACCCGCCAAGTGGAACCTTTTCGCTGAATACCTTCATGAGCCACTTGGAATCGCCTTTCTCGATGGATGGCTTTACGCGACTCAGCGACCCGAGGTAACTAGGATGAAGGACATCGATGGTGACGGCAGAGCTGACAAATACGAGACTGTGTCAGATGACTGGGGGGTCAGTGGAGATTATCATGAATTTACGTTCGGTTCCCGTTTCGATCCGGACGGCAACATCTGGACGGTTCATTGTCTCACCGGCTCCTACACCAGCGAGGCGCTCTACCGTGGGTGGGTCATCAAGGTAAACAAGGACGGCACCGCAATGCCCGCTGCCTGTGGTGTCCGCTCTCCGGGTGGAATCGGGATCAATCTGCAAGGAGATGCGTTTTACACCGACAATCAAGGGACATGGAATGGATCCAGCTCGCTCAAGTGGGTTAAGCCCGGATCGTTTCTGGGTAACCCCAACGGAAATCACCATTTTAAACACACCGGCAAGGTGATGGGCGATCGACCACCGGAACCAAATTACAGTGGCGATGGAAGAGTAATGGAAGCAAGGAAGCTGATCCCCACCTACGTCCCGCCGGCGGTCGTTCTGCCCCATGGCAAGGTTGGACAGTCGCCAACGGCGGTCGAACCCGATTCAAGCGAAGGGAAATTCGGTCCTTTTGCCGGGCAGATGTTCGTAGCCGAACAGACCTATGGACAAGTCCAGAGGGTCTTTCTGGAAAAGGTGAACGGGATTTATCAGGGGGCTGCATTTCACTTCCTGAAGGGCTTCAGCTCAGGAAACATCGGTCTGATGATTACCCCGGAAGGCAAGATGTATACCGGTGGGAGCAATCGGGGCTGGGGCTCTTGGGGAACCAAGCTCGATAGCGTGGAACGGATCGACTGGACCGGGAAAATACCGTTCGAGATTCACCAAATGCGCGCACGTTCAGACGGATTCGAGCTGACCTTTACCCGCCCGATCAATCCTGCTTCAGCAAAGCCTTCCTCGTTTTCATGCTCGGCGTATACCTATCGCTACTCAAAAGGATATGGCAGCCCAGAACTGGAAAACATCGACCCTGAAATCGAGGTCGTTTCTGTGGCAGACGACGGCTTGAGTCTCCGAATTAAGCTCACGCCGCTCACTAAAGGGCATGTTCATGAGTTGGCGGCACCTGGCCTGAGAAGCATCAAGGGCTTACCTCTCTTACACGAGACCGCCTACTACACGTTGAACGAAATTCCGCAATAGTTTGAGTCAGAACCTTTCGAGCACGATCCCGGCAGCTGAACCATAGATCAATCCGGTCATCATATCTCACGATTTTCAAACAGATCCAGAATCTAGAATTAGTTTTTTCCTTGGACAATGGCCGGAGAGCAGTCAGCTCCACAGTTTTCGCTTGCGATCCGCTGCTCCTGACTTCCAAGAACGCTCATAAAGACTCAGTGCTAACAGTTGCGACAGGACTCATTAGCCGCTAGCTTGAGACTCATCGATTACTCATCTTGAAATCCTGTCATCTGAGCGTCTTGATCGTCTGTGCGTTTGCTGCTCCAGCACTCGCCGACCTTCTAGTTGATTTCAATTCGACCTCGCAAGATGGAGGGCCGCACCCTCAAGCGGGCTACAGCTCATACGATGCGGCACACGAAGCGTCGGGTGACTTTGTCAATGCGCGAAATTACACAGCCTTCGGAACGAGTGTTGCTCTGACCGTAGATTACCCGGATTCCAGCGACAGCAGGGTTCAGCAGATGATTGACCGTGGAGGAGGAAACGATGCGAACTGGACCGGCGCCAAGCTTGATCTCATTACAGATTGGATAGGAGTGGACACCCGCACCAGCAACGGCGGCAACGGAAACTATGACGAGATCAACGGCAACCCAACCCGGATTACCTTTACCTTGGAAAACATTCCACCTGGCACTTACCGCTGGCGCTCCTATCACCACGATACCGAGCACATGAATGGGCTGTTCGTCGTCGATTATTCCACCGATGGGGGAGGTTCCTACCAAAGGGTAGAAGGCCCACTACCTTCCGGAGCATTCCGCCAGACTGACAGCACTCGCGGCGGAATCCCGGAATCCGACATGGTCTATCGTGGACCCGATCCAGAAAGCTTGCCCTCGACCGTGGAGTTCGACTTCGCGACCGCCCCCGGGCAAGACGTAGTTGTCCGCGTTACCCCACTATCCTCCACCGCTGTGCACGCACAGTTTGCCGTCATTAACGGCTTTGAAATCCTGCAGACCGCACCACCCGATTCACCCACCGATATCACTCTCTCCAGCACAAGGGTTTCGCGCAGTGCACCGGTGGGAACCCTAGCAGGCACCCTTAGCACGTCGGATGTCACACCCGATGACTCCCACTCCTACGTACTCGTAGCTGGAAAAGGAGATGTCGATAATACTAAATTTGACATTGTTGGCGATCGGCTCGTCACCAATCGCAACCTCAGCTCCCTTCCGCTCGGATCACCCTTAAATGTCCGTATCCGCACCACTGATATCCTTGGAAACTATTTCGAGAAAGCCTTCGTCATCGAACTCGTGAATGACGCCGATAATGATGGCCTCGATGATGACTGGGAGCTCACTTACTTCGCTGACCTGACCGTCGCAAGCGGCACTGGAAACAACGACAGTGATGCCCTTGATAATCTGAGAGAGCAGGAGCGTGGAACCAGCCCCGTTATCGCTGACACCGACAACGACGGGCTGAATGATGACCTCGAGGACGGAAGTGGTGTTTTTCGGGGCGCTGGCAACCCAGGCTCCAATCCACTCTTAGCCGACACCGACGGTGACGGCCTGACTGACGGGATCGAAATCTCCAGTGAGAACGGTCATGTCACAGATCCTAATCTAGTCGACAGCGACGCTGACAACTTCAGTGATCCCGTTGAGCTGGCGGAGGGCAGCGATCCCAATAACCCGACGAACTTCCCTGACGTCCTTCTCCCTCTCATTCTGAACGAAATCATGACCCGCAACGAGATCGGGATACAAGATGGCTATGGCACGCGCGAAGATTGGATTGAAATCCACAATCCTAATCCAACTGCAGTGGACCTCGATGGCTACTTTCTCACCGACGACCCTTCTCAACTTACCAAATGGAACTTTCCCAGCATCGAGATCCCGGCAAGCGGCTATCTCATTGTGTTTGCCTCGGGCATCAACACGGTAGATCCCGACGGAAATCCACACACCAACTTTAAGATGGAATCTGTAGGAGAGTATCTTGCAATCGTTCGACCCGATGGAACCTCGATCGACAATTCTTTCCACCCTAGCTTCCCCGAGCAGTTTGCGGATATCTCCTATGGTTCTCAATCAATTGATGGCGCCCGGGCTTTTTTCAGCCTCCCCACTCCGAATGAGGCAAACGGATCAGGAGTCCCTGGCGTAGTCAAGGATACCAACTTCAGCATTAAGCGCGGCTTCTACGATGCTCCCTTCAGGGTTGCGGTGACCAACGACACTCCCGGCACCATAATTCGCTACACCCTCGACGGGTCGCGTCCTTCTGAATCGGATGGCAATGTTTACACTGAACCTGTGCTAGTGGATACAACCACCACTCTCCGCGCAATCGCCTACCGCCCCGGGTGGCTTTCCTCCAACATCGACACTCAAACCTACATTTTTGTCGACGATGTCGCTCAGCAACCAGCCAATCCTCCCGGCTGGCCGGCAGACTGGTCAAACTCTGGTGATCCGAGCGCGATCCACCCTGCAGACTACGAAATGGACCCGCGGGTTGTCCGTAACACCCTACCCGGCTATGGCATACGGGAAGCTCTCCTCGATATTCCCAGTGTCTCAATCGCGATGGAACCTCGCGACTTCCTCAATGCCGAGGGACAATCGGCAACCGGGATCTATTCGAATCCTCGCAGCCGCTTCGAACGACCGTGCTCCATCGAATATATTCGGCCCGATGGCATTCGTGGATTTCAGTATGACGCCAAAATCGAAGTCCATGGCAACGCAAGCCGCCGTGCGGCCCGAATGCACAAACACTCCCTGAGGGTGACCTTCACGACAGAGTTTGGAGGACCCGGGCGCCTCGAATACCCTCTTTTTCCCGAGTCTCCCGTCGACCAGTTCAACAAACTTGTGCTCCGAGCCTGCTTTACTGACTCGTGGGGATTAGTTTCCTGGGCCAGCAACCGATATCGACCGAACGACTCTCAGTATTTTCGGGATGTCTGGATGAAGGAAAGCCTGCGCGACATGGGACAACCCTCGAGCTACGGCAATTTCGTCCACCTCTACGTCAACGGCCTTTATTTCGGACTTCACAATCTCACTGAGCGCCTTGAGGACGATTTCTGGGCGGAGCATCTTGGTGGCGCCAAGGAAGACTGGGAAATCAACAAGGACCTCAGCGGAGGCGGCAGTCGGTGGAACCAGATGATGAGTCTTGCGAATGGAAACATCACCAGCGCCAGAAATTACCAACGTATTCAAGACTACCTCGACGTGGTTAATTTTGCAGACTATATGCTCCTCCATTTCTATGCCGACTCGGAGGACTGGCCTCACCATAACGGTTATGCCGCGGCCAATTCAGTGAGTGGCGATGGCAAATACCGTTTCTGGTGCTGGGACCAGGAAATCGTCCTCGATAAATATTCGTGGAATCGCTACGGCGATAGCAGAGGGGTGGGATCTCCCTTCCAACGTCTTCGACAGAATGCCGAGTTCCGCATGCTCCTGGCCGATCGGGCGCAGAAGCACCTATTTAACGGCGGGGCACTTAGTGAAACAGAATCGGCCAACCGATATTTATCGATCGCCAACCGAATCGATAAGGCCATCGTGGCGGAATCAGCCCGCTGGGGAGACACCCAGGCCACTACTCCTTATGGAGACACTCCTGGATCATCTACAAATATCGATGCTGACTACTACCCACCAACGATTAATCGCCCAATTTACTTCACCCGGGAACAGCATTGGCTGGTCGAGCGCGACAACGTAGTAACCAACTACATTCCTACCCTTCACGATCAGAACGACTCACGCTCCATCATCAGGGAATTACGAGCAAACAACCTATTCCCTTCCATCGACGCACCTCGATTCAGCCAGTTTGGCGGCGAAGTACCCCTCGGCTTCGAACTAGGAATAACCGGTGCAACGGGAACCATTTACTATACCTTGGATGGCAGCGATCCGCGAATGACCGGCGGAACGGCAAACCCCCTTGCGACATCTATCCCCACTGGAGTATCGGTAGACACCCTCTTCCCCTTTGAGGATTCAGGCTGGCAGTTTTTGGACACCGGAACACGACTGAGTAGTAGCAATGTGGTAGTTGGTCATGAATCCTACGACTCCACAGACTGGAAACATCCTGATTTTGCAGACGAAACATGGACCACCGGCCAAGCAATGCTGGGCGGCGACTCGGTTTCCGATATTAATGGAGAATCTCTGGCTACAATTATTGACATCGGCCCCTCAGGGAACCGGCATCTCACCATCTATTTTCGAAAGCATTTCAATGTCGACGAGGCCAATGGCTACACCGCCCTGACAGCTGGCGTGAAGCGCGATGATGGAGCGATTCTCTATCTCAATGGCCGCGAGATCGGACGCACTAACATGCCGGGAGGAACGGTCAGCGCTCTTGATGTGGCCTCAACGGGAACCACAGGAGCGGCTGAGAATGCGGTAAACCAGATTGTTTACACACTGGAACCCGGCATACTCAGAAATGGCAGCAATGTGCTTGCAGTCGAGGTGCACCAGTCGAGCAGCGGAAGCGGAGACATGGGAATCGACATAGAACTCACCGCGCTGAAACCTGCTGAGCCTCCTACCCCCGTAGCCCTGACACAGACCGGCACAGTCAGCGCCCGCATCCTGAGTGACGGCGAATGGTCCGCCCTGTCTGAAGCGTCTTTTATCGTAGGGACATCCGCATCCGCTGCAAACCTGGCTGTTTCGGAAATAATGTATAACCCGGTCGGAGCAAGAGAAGACTCGGAATACATCGAATTGATGAACATCAGCGACCGAGAATCAATCGACCTGACAAACGTCCACTTCGATGCAGGTCTCAGTTACGAATTTCCCGCAGGCTTCTCTCTGGCCCCGCTCGAACGCGCAGTGATCGTCAAGAATCAGAGCGTTTTCGCTGCGACCTATCCAACCGCCGGAATCACGATTGCACCCGGAGTGTTCACCGGAAACCTCTCTAACAGTGGCGAGGAAATCGCGGTGAAAGACGGCAGCGGCAACGATATCCGTCGCTTCGCTTACAGTGATCGAAATCCTTGGCCAGAGAGCCCAGATGGAATGGGATACGCTCTCGTGCTTGTCTCTCCTTCTACGAATCCAGATCACTCCCTTCCTCAGAACTGGCGCGGGAGCGCCTCTCTCGGTGGTTCACCCGGAGACACTGACGCCGTAACCTTTATTGGAGATCCCGACAGAGACAGCGACCGGGATGGCCGAACCGCTTTCTTTGAGCACGCTCTGGCCAGAAGCGACGAAAATCCCGCGGATGGCTCCGTTTTCAACATTGGATTCGTGATCTTCGACGACAGATCTGGTTTGGGCCTCCAAGAATTTCTGGAGCTCACCTTTACCCGAAACCTCACAGCCGATAACGCCCTCATCGAGGCGGAAATCTCCACTGATCTCGTAACCTGGTCCCCTTTAGAAGCCATTTTGACTGCCCGAATCAACCATGGGAATGGAACTGCCACTGACACCTATCGGTCATCAGCCTCCATCGATTCAAGTCTGCGCAAATTCCTTCGGTTGAAGGTTACGCGGAGGTAAGGAGCCCAAGCCCTTCAGGACTTAGAAATATCTAGCCTTCCAAGCCTTTCCCGGAGCGAAAGCCAACCCCTTCGACACACTCTTTACATTCTTCATAAACTCACTGAGCCTTAGAGTCAAAGCAGACATCGACTCTCCCGACCTCGCCGCTTGGAATTACCCAAAATTCATCAAAAACCTCGAGACTATCGATTCACTCTCCCTCATCCACATGAAATCCAGACTATCCTCTCGCTCCTTGCGACTTCTCCTTGTCCTCCTCTCGTCGACAGTATGTGGAACCCTCTGCGGCCAGAATCTCCTGATTGATTTCAGCTCGACAACTCAGGACGGAGGCCCCGCCTCACAGGCTGGTTACCAGAGTTACAACGCCGGACACGAGGTCACCGCAGATTTTATCACCCGGAGCTACTCTGCCTTTGGCACGACAATCGATATTACTCCAGATTGGCCCAATACCACTGACAACCGTGCCCAGCAGATGATCGACCGAGGAGGCGGCAACGATGCGAACTGGGATAATGCCAACACCGACCTCAACCTCGTTACAGACTGGCTTGGCATTGACACCAGGACCGGCAATGGAGGCAACGGAAACTGGGACGGAGCCACCGGAGGCATCCCCACCTTCATGACCCTCACGGTCGCCAACCTTCCCGCCGGCACATACGGCTGGACCTCCTATCATCACGATACCGAAAACGTTCACACAAATTTTCAAATCGAGCTCTCCACCGATGGAGGCAACAGCTTCGTCAACCTCGGTCAGGATTTCTATATGTCAGATAGCTCCCCGGGAGGGAGCCCTGACTCCGGCACCGATGGAGGAGGAGGCGTTCTGGTTGGCCCTGATGCTGATAGCCTAGCATCAACCGTCAATTTCACTATCGACGCTACCGGCGTGGACGAAGTTGTCATTCGATTTGCGCCTCTCAGCGGAGCTCTAGGCAATGCCGTTCATAACCAGCTCTGGGGAATCAACGGCTTCGAGATGAGTCCACTGAGCGACGCCGACGACGACGACCTGCCAGACTCCTTCGAGAGCCTCATCGTTGACGCCAATCCAACCGACGCAATTGAAACCATTGAAGATGTCCTCCCCGGCGAAGATTTCGACAATGACGGCTCCAGCAATGCCGAGGAACTGACCCGCGGAACCAGCCCTGTGGAAGCGGACTCCGACGAGGATGGATTTCTGGATGGGGCAGAGGATGGCGGCGGCACTTGGGTCAACACCGATCAGACCGGCAGCAACCCCCTGAATGCCGATAGCGATGGCGATGGACTACTCGATGGAAGCGAAAATCCCGATCTTCCACACGATTCTGACAATCCCGCCACCCAACCCGGCACCGACCCTAATCAGGCTGATAGCGATGGCGATGGAGTCACTGATGGAAGTGAGATCTTTACGGACGGAACAAATCCAACAGATTCCAGTGATTTCTACGACCTCTTTGCCTCAACCGATGGAGCCCTCCTGGTCGATTTTAATTCCACCACTCAGGACGGCCCCGCCAACAATCAAGATGGGTTTCAGCCCTACGATGCCGGGCACGAGGTCCCCGCCGACTTTATCACACGCTCCTATACCGCTTTCAACACCACGATAACACTCACTCCGGGGTGGCCCAACACCACAGACAATAGGGTGCAGCAAATGATCGATCGCGGCGCCGGCAACGATGCCAACTGGGCGAACACAAACGACGATGTCAACCTTGTCACTGACTGGATTGGGGTCGACAGCCGCACCGGACAAGGAGGCAACGGCAACTGGGATGGCGCAACAGCAGGAACACCTACCTACCTGACCCTCACCCTTGGCGATCTACCTCGTGGTACCTACCAATGGACATCTTTCCATCACGACACCGAGAATGTCCATGGATTCTTTCAGATTGAAATATCGACTGATGGCGGAGCGAGCTTTGAGAACCTCGGTCAGGAGTTTTACATGTCCGATAGCACTTCCGGAGGTAACCCAAACTCCGACGACTCAATCAATGGCTTTACTGGCACT
>TARA_B100001057_G_scaffold155650_1_pt1 | contig 35261 bp, 29 predicted proteins | sample TARA_B100001057 | Tara Oceans TARA_B100001057 (sample SAMEA2621839) | marine metagenome | biome: marine biome (ENVO:00000447); feature: surface water layer (ENVO:00002042); material: "saline water (ENVO:00002010), including plankton (ENVO:xxxxxxxx)" | depth 5 m | reverse complement strand
TATTATTTTCTTCAATTAAAGCCTCGTATATTTGCAAAAGATTTGATCAAGTGTTAGGACTAATAAGTATCTCTTACAAAAACTGTTCTCTTGAAAAAAGAGAGACTTTTCACTACGAAAACAATGACTTTCAAGACTTTTTTGTTAAATACAATGAGCACAGTGATTTAAATGGTGTTTTTATGTTATCAACTTGCAATAGAACAGAATTTCTTTTTGAGAAAATTGACAGTGAAATTTCTACAAAGCAACTAGAGGATATTTTCAAAGAAATATGCATTGATAAAAATGTTTCATTTGACACAAATGATTTAGTAAAATTTGAAACTAATGCTGATAAGATATGCAAATATTTTTTTAGAATAGCTTGTGGCATTGAATCAATGGTAATTGGAGAATTTCAAATAGTAGATCAGATAAAGAGATCTCACAGATTTTTTAGAAAAAGTAAATTAATACCTACTGTTTTGAATCGTTTAGTTCAGAAGTCACTAGAAATTAGTAAATATGTTCGTTCTAACACTAATATTGGCATTGGTTCAGTATCTGTTAGTTCGACTGCTATTGATGAATTAGGAAACTCAACTGATATCAAAAAAAAATCAGTAATATGTGTTGGTGCTGGTCCAACATCAAAAATTTCATTAAAGCATCTCAAATCCAAACAGTTTCAAAATATTTTTATTTGCAATAGAACAAATTCAAAAAGTAAAGCAATAGCTGAGGATTTAGGCATCAAATATGTACCTTACAAAGATTTGAAAAACAAATTACTACAAACTGATATAGTAATTTTCAGTACTTCATCAAAAGTTCCCTTAATTTCAGAAAAAGAAATTTCACAAATTTCAAGTTTTAGATCTTCAGATCTTCTTATAATTGATTTGTCTGTACCACGAAATGTTGTTATAAAAAAAACTTATTCCAACATATCCATTTTTGATATGGATTCTGTAGAAAATAAAGTGAAAAATAATTACGTTCTTAGAAAAAATGAAATTAAAAAAGTTAAAATTATAACAGACGAATTTTTTGAAGAATTTAGGACTTGGATAGACGAAAGAAAACTTACGTCATCCATAGTGTTTATTAAAGAAAATATTTTAACAAAGCCCAAAAACTCTAACACATCTAATTTTAAAATTTCCAATCATTTAATTAAAAAGATAAAGACTGTTACAAATAATGGAAAAGACACGAAAGCACTAGAAATTGTTAACAAAATCTTTGAATGAATATAATTATAGGCACAAGAGGCAGTGCTCTAGCACTAGAACAAGCAAAAATCGTTGAAGAAAGAATAAAAGTCTTTGACAAGAAGATAAATATTCAAAAAAAAATTATTAAAACAAAAGGAGACATTCTTCTCAAAAAAAATCTTGACTCTGTCGTTGAAAAAGGTTTTTTTGTTAATGAGATTCAACAAGAACTAATGAACGAAAATATTGACATAGCCGTTCACAGCTTAAAAGACTTACCAACACATACATATGATAAATTACAAATTATCGCTTATATCAAGAGAGGGGCAGCAAGTGACTGTTTAGTAATTAATAATAATATCTCAAAGCTAGAGAATATTTCAACGATTGGAACTTCATCTAAGAGAAGACAATATCAAATCAAAAAAATTTTGCCAAATGCCGTAATTAAAAGTGTTAGAGGTAACGTTGACACAAGAATTAAAAAGTTAAATGAGAATAAATTTGATGCACTAATTCTTGCCAAAGCAGGAATTGACAGATTAAAAATAAATGATTGTAAAGTTAAAATTTTGGATGAGAACAATATGATACCAGCTGTTGGTCAGGGAACAATAGCTGTAGAAGCAAAATCTACCAATCCGAAAATTGATTTTATCAATAAAGCATTAAATGATAAATCAACGCAAATTTGTTCACAGATTGAGAGAAATTTTTTAAGAATGTTAAATGCTGGCTGTAATGCTCCAGTTGCTGCATATTGCAGTATAATTGAAACAAAAATAAATTTCAAGGCAATGATATTTTCTGAGAAAAAGAAAATTCATTATTCGCACTTTATAAGTACAGATATTAAAAATCATAGTGGTTTAGCAAGAAAAATGTTTGATTATTTTAACAATTCAAAGCGTATCGAAATTCTAGATGATTAAAAATATTACTAATGTAATTCTAACTAACTCAGGTGATATTCACTCATTTTCATCATTGAAACAAAGGTTTAAAAATGTTCATCATTTTCCAATGATTAAAGTAAAGTATACTGAATATGAGTTAGATTTTGGAGAATTTGATTATGCTGTGTTTTGTTCAAAAAATTCTGTGAAAAGTTTAGTTAAAAATATTACCAATGACAAATTTCCTAACAATTTAAAATGTATTTCAATAGGTACTAAGACTTCTAAATTTTTAGAAAAATTTGGTTTCAAAATTTTTTTGACATCAAAAAAAAGCTACTCTAAAGAAATGATAGAAGATATAAAAGAAATGGATGATTTAAAAGATTCTAAATTTTTGTTGATGCAAGGAAATCTTTCAAGTAATAAACTTTATAATGATCTGAAAAATATTACAAATGTCAAAAAAGTAATTTCATACCAAACAACTATGGTCAAGAAAAAATCAGTCGAGTTAGAAAATTTATTGTACAATAAAGAAACCATAACAGTTTTTACTAGTCCATCAAGCTTTGATGCTTTTTGTTTGAACTATAATCCAGAGTCAACAAAAATTGTTAGCATTGGAAAAACAACCTCTGATTATATCGCTAATAAAGATTTTAAAATTGACTTAACTTCCAAGATGCAAACATTTGAAAAAATTAGTGATGAAATATTAAAAAATTACTAGAAGAACAATTTAAAATGCATAAAAAAAATATAAAATAGTTATACATTTGTAAAATGAATTTTCCACAAACACGTTTAAGAAGATTAAGGGGTTCAACCCACATTAGGGAATTATTTCAAGATGTTTATTTGCAAAAAGAATCACTAATTCAACCATTATTTATTTCAGACTTACAACTTGATACAGATATATCTGATTCACTTCCAAAGTCGGCTCAAATTAATATTAAAAACTTATCTAACGATATTTCTAAGTTTTTAAGTGCTGGTATTAACAAGTTCATACTTTTTGGTGTTACAGAAAAAAAAGACACAAGTGGATCAATTTCTAGAACTAATGAAAGTGTTGTTGTTCGGGCAATAAAAGAAATAAAAAAAAATTATAATGATGTTTATTTGATTGCAGATGTTTGTCATTGCCAATATACTGATCATGGACATTGTGGAATAATTACAGATAATTCGGTTAATAATGACAAAACAAATGAAATTCTTGCACAACAATCATTAATTCTTGCAAACGCAGGGGCTGATGCTCTTGCTCCATCTGATATGATGGATGGAAGGGTAAAGGTAATAAGAGAAAATTTAGATTTGAACCACTTTAAAGACGTTCCAATTTTTTCTTACTCTGTTAAATATGCATCAAATTTCTACGGACCATTTAGAAGTGCAGCAAATATTAAAGATGCCAACATTAATAGAAAATCATATCAAATGAATATAAGAAACTCATATAATTATATAAACGAGATAAAACAAGATTTACATGAAGGTGCAGACGCTGTTATAATCAAGCCTGCTCTTTCTTATCTTGACATCATTACAAATGTTAAAAGAGAATTCAATGTTCCAGTTGTTGCATACTCGGTCAGTGGTGAATATGCAATGATCAAAGCTGCTGCACAAAAAAACTGGATCAATGAGGAATCTATTGTTTTAGAAACAGCTTATTCCATGGTAAGGTCTGGAGCAAATGCCATAATATCTTATTACTGCTTAGAAATAACCAAATTACTTAATGAATAAAATACTAAATAGCATTAGTGCTTACAAAGAAGCTAAAAAGGTAATTCCTGGAGGGGTTAACTCACCCGTGAGAGCATTTAAATCTGTTGGAGGAACCCCAATTTTTTTTAATCAAGGCAAGGGTTCAAAAATCACTGACATTGACAACAATGTTTACATTGATTGTGTTTCTTCTTGGGGACCATTAATTTTTGGACATTGTGATTCAAATGTTAGCTCTGAAATATCAAAGGCCATCAAAACCGGAACAACCTTTGGTGCACCTACACTTATTGAAACAAAAATTGCTAATAAGATTGTAGATATGGTTCCGTCAATTGACAAGGTTAGAATGGTTAATTCTGGAACAGAAGCAACAATGAGTGCAATAAGACTTGCAAGGGGCTTCACAAAAAGAAGTTTAATTGTTAAGTTTGAGGGTAACTATCATGGTCACGGAGATAGTTTTTTAATTAAAGCAGGTTCAGGTGCAATGACATTAGGAAAGCCTGATAGTTTAGGAATTACAGAAAATATTGCAAAAGACACTATACTAGCTACTTTTAATGACATTAACAGCATAAAAAAGATATTTGATAAGCATCATAACAACATAGCTGCAGTTATTATAGAACCGATCGCAGGCAACATGGGACTAGTAAAAAGTTGTAGTAAATTCCTTACAGAACTCAGAGAAATTTGCTCCAAGAATAATTCTTTATTAATTTTTGATGAAGTAATGACTGGCTTCAGAGTGTCAAAAGGTGGTGCTCAAGAACTTTACAATGTTATTCCTGATCTTACTACGTTAGGAAAAGTAATTGGTGGTGGCTTACCAGTTGGTGCATATGGTGGTAAAAAAGAAATTATGGATTATGTTGCACCTCAAGGTCCAGTTTATCAAGCAGGAACTCTGTCAGGAAACCCATTGGCAATGAGAGCTGGTCTAGCAACACTTAATCTGCTAAACAATCAAGCTTTTGAAAAATTAGAAAAGATATCATCAAAAATTGAAAAAGGATTTTTAAATAGTATTAAAAAATTAGGTATTGACGCAACTGTATGTAGAGTTGGTTCTATGATGACGATTTTTTTTACAAAACAAAATGAAATAAAATCATACCATGATGCTAAAGATTGCAACACTGATGTCTATTCAAGGTATTTCAACTACATGCTGAACTTTGGCATTTACATTCCACCATCTCAGTACGAATGTATGTTCTTTTCTCTTGCTATAAATCAAGAGGACATTGATAAAATAATCAATTCAAATTTTAAGGCTTTACAAAAAATTAAAGATGAAGAACATATTAATTGATACAATACAAGGAAGATTTCATAGTAGACCACCAGTGTGGTTCATGCGTCAAGCTGGAAGAATTTTGCCTGAATATTTAAATCTCAGAAAAAAATATTCATTTGATGAACTAATGAAAAATAAGACTCTAGCTTCAAAAGTTACAAGAATGCCAGTTGATACACTTGGTGTTGATGCAGCGATTCTATTTTCAGATATCTTAATAATCCCTAACGCTTTGGGTTTGGACTTAGAATTTACAGACAAAGGACCAATTTTCAAAAACCCTTTAAATGTTAAGGACTTTAATTTTTCAAATTTAAGTCTCAACGAAAATACATTAAAACATGTGTACGAAAATATTAATCAAGTAAAAGCTGATTTAAATAATAATGTTCCTTTATTGGGTTTTTGTGGTGGTCCTCTAACAACATTATTGTTCATGTTTAGAGGTAGTACAGATCAAAAAAATTTCGAAGGATTATTATCTCTTTTTTACTCTAATAAGAAAAAATTTCTTGAATTAATTGAAATCATAACTGACGCATCAATAAAATATGTAAAAAATCAAATCATTTCTGGCATTGATTGTTTTCAACTTTTTGAAACATATTGCGGAATAATGCCATCAAAAGAGTACTGCGATTATATTCTTCCATTTAGTAACAAGATATTAAAAGCATCTAAAGACATGAACTGTCCAACCATTTTTTTTCCAAAAAATTTAAATAATGGACTAAAAAACTTAGAAAAAAAATATTGTGATTACGTGAGTGTTGATTGGCAAATTGATTTAGAATATGCAAGAGAATTATTAGACGCAGATATCGGAATACAAGGAAATATGGATCCAAGATTTTTCTATTCTAATGAACAAGAAATAAAAAGCTATCTACATTCATTAGTAGATTTTGGATCAAAAAATCATAACTGGATTTTTAATTTAGGTCATGGTTTTCAGCCAGGAATTAATTATGAGAAAGTAATTTTTTTAGTTGAACTAATTAAAAATTTAAATTGGAAAAGAAAATGAAGTTTAGAAAGTCAATTTTAAAAAAATTCAATAAGCCAGGTCCTAGATATACCTCTTATCCTCCAGCTACTCATTTTAATGAGAAATTTTCTATCAAGAACTATATTACACAAGTAGAAAACTCTAACTTTGAAGAGCCCAGTAACATTTCTTTATACTTTCATGTCCCATTTTGTCCACAGATATGTCATTTTTGTGGTTGTACTACAGAAACTGGTTTTACAAAACCCTTCATTCAAAGGTATGTTGATGCCGTTATTTCTGAGCTAAAAAATCTTTCAAAATATATTGATAAATCAAGATTGCTTACTCAGATTCATTGGGGAGGAGGTACACCCAATGCAATATCACTTTCTTTTATTGAGCAAATCACTAATGTTGTAAAAGATATCTTTATTTTTTCTAAAAATTATGAAATGGCAATTGAGTGTAGTCCTGCTCACCTAGATTTTTCACATATAGAGCATTTAAAAAAAATAGGTTTTAATAGAATATCATTAGGAGTCCAAGATTTTGATAATAAAATTTTAGATGCAATAAATAGAAGAAGACCAAAACACCCTGTAAAAGACATAGTAGAAAAAATTAAAAGTGAGGGTTTTGTTGGCACAAATATTGATTTAATTTATGGATTACCGCTACAAACTCCAAAATCTTTTCAATCCTGCATCGAAACTGCCATTGAAGTAAACCCGGATCGTATTGTAACTTTTTCATATGCACATGTACCTAGTGTCATCCCAAGACAAAAAATACTAGAAAAATTTGATTTACCTGATAGTAATCAAAAGGCACAAATGTATGACACATCTTTCAGGCTTTTAACTAAAGCTGGATATAATGCTATTGGAATGGATCATTTTGCTAAGCCTGATGATGAATTTTCTATTGCTTTAAATCAAAAGAAATTACACAGAAATTTTCAAGGTTACTGTACAAGATTATCAACTGGACAAGTATATGGTTTTGGAGCATCATCAATTTCTCAACTAGATTCTTGTTACAGTCAAAATACAAAAAACGCTTCTAAATATATACACGACATAAAAAAATATGGCCTAGCTACATTCAGAGGTTACGTCTTAAATAGGCAAGAAAAAATCATAAGAGATGTTATCAATAGTTTAATGTGTAATTATTACCTGTCATTTAATGAGATAGCTTCAAAATACAATACAGACGTTAAAAAAGTGAAAGATATCATTAAGTACTCCACTGATGGGTTTCAAGACTTTCTGTCTTTGAAACTTATGAAAATTTCAAATAATGAAATTGAGATATTCGATGAGGGTAGATTAGTTATTAGAAATATTGCAATGAATTTTGATCCCCTTATGAAAACAAAAATTGGAACTTATTCAAAAACTATTTAATTAAAAGAAAAATCTTTAAAATGAAGAAAGTAGGCGTATTATTAGTAAACCTAGGAACCCCGAATAGTCCAAAGACAAGTGATGTTAGAAGTTACTTGTTCCAGTTTTTAAATGATAAAAGAGTAATTGATTTACCCTATTTAATAAGAAAGCTATTAGTAAATCTCATTATTGTACCATTTAGAGCTCCCAAATCTGCCAAAGTTTATAAGGATCTTTGGACCGATAAAGGTTCACCCATAATCTATTATACGCAAAGCCTTACTGAAAAGCTTCAAAAATCTTTAGGGGATAAATTCCATGTTGAATATGCCATGAGATATAAAAATCCCTCAATTAATCTTGCACTAGACAAACTAAGGTTAAAAAATTTGGATCAAATTATTATTGTTCCTTTATTTCCTCAATATGCGTCTGCCACCAATGGTTCAGTAATTGAGGAAGTAATGGATATAGTAAAAAAATGGTGGGTTATTCCGGAACTAAGCTTTGTTTCTCAATTTTATGAGGAAGAATTATTTTTAGATGCGTTTGCTGAACAAGGAAAAAAATATAATCTCAAAGAATATGATGAAATCATTTTTACGTTTCATGGTCTTCCTGAAAGACATGTGGATAAGGTTTATGAGGATAGCCTTTGTAGAGATAATAATTGCGAAAAAGAAATAACTGAATTAAACAAGTTTTGTTACAAAGCAACATGCTACGAAACTGCAAAACAAATTGCTAAAAGATTAAAGATTAAAAGTTCTGACTATATAGTTTCATTTCAGTCTAGATTAGACAATAAATGGTTAAGACCTTTTTCAGATGAAATTGTTAAAAAAAGAGGTCAAAATGGCTACAAAAAAATACTTTGTTTCTCTCCGGCATTCGTTGCAGATTGCTTAGAGACAATAATAGAGATAGGTGATGAATATCAAGAAATATTTGAAGAGTACGGAGGAGAAAAAGTTCAGCTTGTTGAGAGCTTAAATGATAGTAAGAAATGGGTAGAGTGTCTAAAAAAGATAGTTTTAGATAGAGCAATTTAATTTCCACATCATTAAAAAGTGAAAAAAATTGATAATATTGTTATTGGAGCTGGAATAGCAGGATTATCACTTGGATATTTCTTGCAAAAAAAAAATCTAAGGTTCAAAATTTTTGAGTCAAAAAATACAGTTGGAGGAAATATTAACTCTTCTGTTAACAAAGATTTTTTATGTGAAAATGGACCAAATACTGTTTTACTTAATAATCAAATATTTGAAGACTTAATTAAGGACTTAGGTTTAGGTAGTGATATTATATATTCTAATAAAAGCTCAAATAAAAGATATATAATTAAAGGGGAAAAAATGGTTCTAGTTCCAAATAGTTTTATTTCATTTTTAAAGACAAGTCTATTATCAAATCTTCAAAAAATAAGAATTTTAAAAGACCTCATTGTAAAAAAAAATATCAAAGATATTAGTGTAGAAGAGTTCATTGTTAATAGATTTGGAAAGGGAGTTCATGATAATTTATTTGAACCGTTTTTAAAGGGTGTTTACGCAGGAAATACTAGACACATGAGTGCTAAATATAGTTTAAAAAATCTTTGGAAATTACAACTAAGTTATAGAAGTTTAATCATTGGTTTCTTATTTTCAAAAAAGAACAAGAAATCAGAAATTATTTATTTTAAAAATGGATTCAATCAATTAATAGAATCAATTAAAAATAAATTAAATGGAAATATTGATTGTGGTAATAAAATCGTAAGTATAGAAAAAAAGGAAAATTATTTTTTAGTATGTACTAATAAAAAAGAAAAGTACATCTGCAATAAAATTTATTTTACTGTTCCGTCATATTCACTGTCAATCATAAAATTCATTGGTCTCAAATTACCGAATTTTAATAATGTGAGATATAACCCGATTGATGTAATTCATTTGGGTTTTAAAAGAAAAAACGCTAACGATAAAATTAGTGGTTTTGGTTTATTAACAAGAAAGGTTGATAATAAGAATTTTTTAGGTGTATTGTTCAATAGCGAAATATTCCCAAATGTATGCTCTAAAAAAAATCATTTAATAACTGTTTTGCTTGGAGGTGATGATCAAAAAGATATCGCTAATTTTGATGAAAAAGAGATTTTAGAAAATATTAAAAATGAAATGAAAGGCATTTTTAATATCAAAAGTTTTGATTTCCAAAAACATTACAGATGGAGAAAAGGTATACCATCTTATAGCTTAGATCATGTAAAGCTGATAAATGAAATTAATGATTTTAACAAAAAAGAGCCAAATTTATTTTTTCTTGGAAACTATATTGATGGAGTTTCTGTGGGAGATTGTATTTTAAAATCCTATAATTGTATTAACAATTAAAAAATGCAAATAATAGAAAGTGGTTTTAAGTTTATAATCAATCAAAGTATTGAAAACACTTTTGAAATTGACAATTCAGAGTTTTCAGAAACTGACGTACAATTTCATTTTTGCGTTAGAGGTAAAGTAAATTTTATTTTCAATTCTGGCAATTATATAATGCCAATTAGCAAGGGAGAAAAGTTAATTTTATTTAATCCCAATGACAAATTAGAATATTCTTTAGAGAGTTCAGGCGTTACTGAGCTAATTTCAATTTTCATTAAAATTGATAAGTTTCATAATCTTTTTTCAGAAAACAGCATTGATATAACCTTTTTAAAAGGTGATAATAAAAAGAATAAGCACTATGATAAAGATTTTATCAGCCCTTCTGTTTCATTGATATTGAACCAAATGATTAAGCATGATACACCATCTTTAACAAAAAAGCTTTACTTAAAAGCAAAGTGTTATGAGATTTTTAGTCTTATGTTTAGTGCTGATAGTTCTGAGATGAATAAATGTCCAGTAATAAGCAACAATGATAATTTAATGAAAGTAAAGAAAGCAAAAGAAATAATAGTCAGAGATGTCTCAATTTCCCCTACTTTAGCTGAAATTTCAGAAGAGATTGAATTGAGCTTAAAAAAATTAAAAACAGGATTCAAATCTGTTTATGGAAAGACAGTACATGAATTTATGATTAATTATAAAATTGATGTTGCAAAAACTTTGTTGATTGAAGGAAATTATAATATCAATGAAATTAGCTTAAAGCTTGGTTTTAGTAATTGCAGCTATTTTATTAAAGTTTTCAAAGACAAGGTTGGGTTGACGCCAAAAGTTTTTATTACCAATAGCTAACTATCTTTTTTTCTAGCCAGTCTTACTAATTCCTCTTTGTATTCTTTGGAATTCATACAAGTTTTTTCAAATCTGATAAAGTAAAAGTTTCCTTTAGATTTCACATAATATCCATCAATGTTAAGAAATGCCATCTTTGCTGATTTATCAGATATTCCATATTGCATTTTTAAGCTATGAGAAATTGAATCAGAATGGTCTGCGTTCATGTGATCTATAATCATATTTTCTCTTTCTTTCCAGTCAGGAATTAGCTCTAACCAATTATCTTTTTTTAACCAACTAATTTCTCCAAAACCACCAATCCAACGAACGGAATCGATACTAATTTTATAAAAACTGAAATCATGCATTTTTTTATAGTTTATACTATTTGGTATTAAACTATAGTAGCTCTGTTCACAATATTCTATTTCATCACCTTCAACTAAATCTGCCTTTCCAAGTAAAGATAAACGTGCACTGTCTTGTTTATCTCCCGAGTTATTTATACTAGCGATTGTTAAGCAAACCTTGTTTGAGTTTTTAATATTTTTTGTGTGTTGTGCCAATGTGCTTATATATAAATATATAGACCTCGATCTAGAGGTTGAGTATGAAACAAGGCTTCCAAATGGATAGTTTTCAAATTTTGCTGAGTTAGTAGAAAGAATACCAATGTTGCTTTCTCTCAATAATTTTACAGACTTTAATTCAATCTTTTTTTTGTCTATTTTCATATTTAAAAGTAATTAATTCTTTTCTTTTTTTTATTAATTGTTATTTCCGTTTGGTAAACCTCAGATAAACTTTTTTCAGTAAAGACTATATTAGTTTTATCATATTTAAAAACTTCACCTTCATTTAACAAAATTATTTTATCTGTAAAGTTATAAGCAATATTTAAATCATGTAATGCGATAATAACACATACTTTTTCGTTTAATAAATTTTTTAGGATTTTTAGAATTTCTAGCTTAAACTTCATGTCCAAGTTTGCAAGTGGCTCATCTAAAATGATGAATTTATGCACTGCGTCCATTGTATAGTACTGCATTAATGTTCTAGCAAAATGTACTCTTTTTTGCTCTCCACCAGATAGGGTATTAATTTTTCTTCCCAGTAAATGGTCAATTTTACAAGTTTTCACTAATTCATTAATTTTTTCTAGTTCATTTATTTTTTTCCTATTTGGTAAAACACCCATTTCTATTATTTCTCTGCAATTAAAATCAAACACAATGTTTTGTGATTGAGACATGATAGCCCTGCAATTAGCTAATTTAACAGGTCCCATCTTACGCAGCTCTTTATTATTTATTAATATTTTACCATTGTAACTGTAAATGCCACTTACTGACTTAATTAGTGAAGACTTACCTGATCCATTTGGTCCAATAACTCCAACTATTTTTCCATGTTCTAGCTTTAAATTTATATTACTGAGAATTTTTTTGTTAGATAAAGTTAGATTTAAATTATTGATTTCTAAGCTCATTATTTTCTCACTTTATATATCAACCAAATAAAAAAAGGAGATCCAATAGCACTAGTAATTAGACCTACTGGAAGTTCAGCTGGAGATATTAAATTTCTTGAAATAAGATCTGCTAAAATCATTATTAATCCACCTAACATCATAGAGTTTAAAAGAACATATTTGTGGTTAGGACCACCCATCATTCTTACAATGTGTGGAACAATTAGACCTACAAAACCTATCATACCAACAAGTGAAACGCTTACACCAACAATTATTGCTGAAGATATTATTATTTCTAATTTTAACTTTTCGGTGTCAATCCCCAAATTATATGCCTCTATCTCACCCAACTGAATAATATCTAATTTTTTTGATAGTTTCAGTATCCATAAAAAGCAAAATGTTAATGTTGTAACTGATGGTAATATAGTAATCCATTGAACCCCACCGAAGCTACCCATTGTCCAAAAACTCAAACCTCTAAGCTCAGAGTCATCACTAATGTATGTTAGTATTCCAATACCAACTCCAGCAAAAGCATTAATGGCAATGCCTGCTAATAGAAGATAAATAATGCTAGATTTTCCAAAGCCTTTAGTTAGAATCAATAATAAAATAATTGTTATTGCAGATCCAATAACTGCTGAGATAGGAACAAAGAACGAAGATAAAATATATTTTGTAAATATAGAGTTTCCTATAACAATAGCAGTAGCAGCTCCAAGGGCTGCTCCTGCAGATACTCCTATCAGTCCTGGATCAGCTAAGGGGTTTCTAAATAAACCTTGTAGGCAAGCACCAGAAAGAGATAATGCTGCACCAACGAATATGGAAAAGATTACTCTAGGAAATCTTATATTTAATAGTACTTCCTTTTCAATTGTAGAAAGTGAATTATTTAAAAAAGATTCAAAGGAAATATTATAACTTCCTAAAAATAATGAGATTAAAAGGGTTGCAATACATCCAAATAATGTTGCTAAAAAAATTTTTCTTTGCTTGTTTGTAAATGGTGATTTAGTTCTACTAAAATCTATCATTTAGAAATCGAGAATCTTTTTTGTAGTATTTAATGCGCTACTAATGGTTCGTGGACCAAAACCTAAAACAGCCATACCATCATCGTAAATAAAATTATTGTTTTTTCCTGCTTTAGTATTTTTAAAAAATGGATTTTCCTTGAGATTATTAACATCAGAACTCTTATGCATTTCTTTGTTGGGAAATATGACATAATCTGGATTTAATTCAATTATTGATTCTATTGTAATTGATTTCCACCCATCAACATCTTTGAAAATATTTTCAAGTCCAACCATGTGCATGTAACTATCTCCAGATGTATTTCCGCCTGCAATAATTGGAGAGGTTCCTCTCATACTCAGTACTAACATACCTTTTATTTTTTTTGACTCAATTTTTTTTCTATTTTTCTCTAACTTTTTAATTTGAGGTTTAAATTGATTATTAATTATCTTTTCTGCCTCTTTTTCCTTGTCAACAATTTTTGATACACATCTTATTTTTTTAATAACACCATCTGAACTTGCCTCTTCCTCAATTATTCTGAAATCAATACCTAAGCTTTTTATTTGATTCACAACAGAAGGAGGTCCGATGTCGTCCTCTGCCAGAATAAGCTCAGGGCTCATCGACATGACTCCTTCAGTTGATAAGTTTCTAACATAACCAATTGATGGATAATTTTTAGTTTCATTTGGATAGTTTGAAGTAACGTCCAATGCAACAATCTGTTTTTGTTTTTCTAAGAGAAATAGAATTTCTGTTATTGAACCACCTGCAACCACAATTTTTGAACTATTGTCAGCTTTATTGCATAAATCAATGTTTTGAGAAAAACAAGTTCTCGGCAAGTAAAATTGCACCAGTAGCAAAGCAGCGTATACAAACTTATGTTTAATTGTGTTCATCAAATACTTTTCTGATTATTTTAGAATAAGGAAGTAACAATAAAATGTTTAGTGCAAGAAGTATTCCCGTTTCAATATTTTCATCTACTCTGTTGTCAAAGAATACATGCATGAAAAAAATGTTAAATATCATTGGCAGTAAAAAAAGTAAACCAAATAATCTTGTTTTGGGAACTATCATTAATATTCCAGCTATGATTTGAAAAATTGCAATCATCCCAAGAAATCCTGATTGCTTAAATGTGTTCATTACTATATTGTAGCCTACTGGAGCTTCATATGAATTATTTTCAAAAATATACTCAACTACTTGAGTTTTTTCTAAGGGTTTCATTTTTTTTGAAGTGAATTTTTTATATCCTGCATTAACAAAGAATAATGCAACTAATATTGTTATTAAAGAATGTATTATCTTAATTTTTTTGTTAGTCATTTTCAAATTTTTTGACCAAATTATAACATTTATTTAGATTAAATAAAAAAAAATAAAATTTATTTAGAATAATTCTAAATAAACATATAAATTTGCGAACTAAATTTTTTTATTAACCTTAAATTATAAATGATGAATGTAAATAATTTATTCAAAATGATGTTTCTATCACTAGTAGTGATTTTCTCATCATGCTCAACTGGAGGAGATGGAGATGATCCAACACCAGTTGTAAATATGCCAGATAGTTATGAGTTTTTATATGAGGGAACTTCAACTGTAGCTTGTGCAGGTCAAACAGCTAGACTTAAAATGGCTGCTGAATTAATGAGTGCTATGAACGATGAGACTAAAACAAAATCAGAAATAATGACGATGTTTGACGGTGATAATGGTTCATCAGCAGGTTTTGCTGATGCTACTCTTAACGGAACAACCAAAATTGTTGGAAGTAAAACAGCTGCTTCATCACAAGCTTCATCAACTGTCAAAGCTCAATTTGATGCAATGGTAACTGAGTTTGCTGACGTTGTCGCACCTGCAGTAGTTGCTCTAACTGATGCTTCTTCTGGTGTTGCTGGTGTTCACACCGGTCCTGGTGGGAGAACTGTTAAAGTCAATGCTAAAGGAATGGAATTAAACCAATGCTTCGGAAAAGGTCTAATTGGTGGTATGTGTGCTGATCAAATTTTATATAAATACCTTGCTGGTGTTTATCAAAATTCAGCTAATTACGATCATGTGACTAGAGATGCATCAAGCAATAATGGTGCAACTGAAAAGGAGCATAAATATGATGAAGGCTATGGTTATCTTTTTGGACTAGCAAGTGATTTAGCTCTTCCTGAATCTAGTTATATGACTGGTGACGTGCTACTTGCAAAGTATACTAATAAAGTTAATAATGGTCAAGAAGTAGGAATATTCAATACTCTGTTTGATGCATTTAAACTTGGTAGAGCTGCAGTAACACAAGATGTTCAGTCTGTTTCAGACGAGCAAATTGATGTAGTAAGAAAAGCAATTTCTAGAACAATAGCATATAAAGCTATTGACTACTTAGAGTCAGCTGCTACTAGTGGTGGTGGTGCTAGTGCTGATATGGCAGACTACTTCCACGATTTATCTGAGGGTTATGGTTTTATCATGAGCCTACAATTTACTTTTGATGAAGGTGGAACACCATATTTCACAAATATAGAAGTTAACAGTATGCTAGCTTCATTAGAAGCTGGTAATGGTTTTTGGGATAGAACAGCCCAGGAACTAACTGACATGGCTAATAACATTAAGTCAAGAACTGGCTTATAAAATTATAAAATAGAAAAGAGGGGTTTATATTTAAAGTATCTTTTCATTGCCTCTGATAACTTATATATCTACTCCTCATTTCTGTTTTAAAAAATCTTAATTTTACTACATTAATTTTGCTACATTATTTAAAAAATGAAAAAAAAATATTTATACTTAATTTTAATTATTGGGTTGTCATCTTGTGGAGGTGGTGATTCAGATCAACCATCAGTAACAAACGATGGATATGATAGGGGAGTTTTGCTTGTCAATTTAACAGACAACATAATCATACCTTCTATTAATCAATTTTCAAATGAGCTTTCTGATTTGAATCAGTCTTTTCAAACTTTTTCATCTGATTTGACTCAAAATAATTTAATAGATCTTAGAAAAAAATGGCTTGATGCTTATATAGCCTGGCAGTATGTAGAAATGTTCAACATAGGAAAAGCTGAGGAGATGTATTATTTTCAAAAGACAAATATATACCCTACAAATACAGCTAGGATAGAACTAAACGTAGAAAGCGCCACATATGATTTAGAAAATAACTCAAATAACTTTTCTGCACAAGGATTTCCAGCAATTGACTACATGCTATACGGAATTGAAGGTGATAGTAACATGGTCATTACTAAATATCAATCTGTTGATGGATACAAATACACTAACTATTTATCTTCTTTGATTAATCAAATGATTAGCAATACAGATCAAATAATTAATTATTGGCAAACTGAAAGAGATGATTTTGTAAGTTCTACGGCAAACACAGCCACTTCTAGTTTAAATAAATTAACTAATGACTTTATTTATTATTATGAAAAAGGATTCAGAACAAATAAAATAGGATTTCCTGGAGGAGTTTTTTCATCAGTTTACACTGATAAAGTCGAGGCTTACTATAGGAAAAATATTTCTAAAAAGTTAGCACTTGAGGCCTTGAAAGCAGTCAAAGCTTTTTACAACGGAGAATCTTTTGTTGATGGAACTAGCGGAGAGTCATTGAAAACTTATATTGATTTTATTGTTTCAAAAAATAATTTATCTAATATTAATTTATCTCAACAAATAAATGATAAGTTTAATAACTCCGAACAAATGTTACTTCAGCTGAACGATAATTTTGTTGAACAAATAAACGGAAACTTATTACAATTTCTATACACATATGATGCCATTCAAGAGGGAGTAGTGAAATTAAAGACAGATATGCTATCTGTTTTATCAATTGCAGTTGATTACGTGGATGCAGATGGAGATTAATAATAATGGGAAGAAGTTATTAATTCTTTTCGCAGTTGGTTTTATTACGGCCCTAATACTTTTTATTACTGACTACATTTACAAGACAGCTGTATTTTGATCAATATTAAGGATTATTTAAATCAGAAAATAAGACCGGAACCTTTAGCTTTTTTAAGAATTGGTTTCGGTCTTTTAATGTTTTTTAGTGTAATAAGGTTTTATTATAATGGTTGGATAGAATCCATTTATATAGAACCATTTATGCATTTTAAATATTATGGTTTTGAGTGGGTAAAATCTTTAGGTCAGTACAATTATTTATTATTCATTATATGTGGAGTTTCGTCTTTGTTTGTTGCGCTAGGATACAAGTATAGATTTTCAATTATTGTATTTTTTATCTCTTTCACATACATTGAGTTAATTGATAAAACAACATATTTAAATCACTACTATTTCGTCAGTGTAATTAGTTTCTTATTTATTTTCCTTCCACTTAATGCCAAATACTCTTTGGATAATTATTTAAATAAAAAAGCTTTTTTGTTAGTTCCAAAATGGAATATTGACGCTATAAAATTATTTGTTTTTATTGTTTACTTCTATGCAGGATTAGCTAAAATTAATTCTGATTGGTTACTTCAAGCTGCTCCATTATCTTTATGGCTTACATCAAACTATGATTTACCCATTTTAGGAGACTTATTTCAGAAATCATGGGTTCATTATTTTTTTAGTTGGGGTGGGATGTTATATGATCTACTTATTCCTTTCTTTTTGATAATTCATAGAACAAGAATATTTGCCTTTGTATTGGTTATTTTATTTCACGTAATGACTGCTATTTTATTTCCGATTGGAATGTTTCCATACATTATGATTCTTTTTGCTACTATTTTTTTTAGTTCTAATCAGTTTCAAAAAATATTTAAAGCATTTGAGTCAATTAAATTTTTAAAATCCAGAGACATTTGGTACCAAGAATACAACTCAAAATTTCAAAAAATTAATGTTTTAATAATTTCTATTTTACTTTTTGTGCAAATTTTATTCCCATTTAGGAACCTGATGTATTCTGGTGAACTTTTCTGGAATGAGGAAGGTTATAGATTTTCATGGAGAGTAATGCTTATTGAAAAAATGGGTTATACCACATTTAGAGTTATAGATAGTCAATCAGACAAGAGAATATTAGTTGAAAACTCTAATTTTTTAACTGACTTTCAAATAAAACAAATGAGCTTTCAGCCTGATATGATACTAGAATATGCTCATTTTCTAGGTGATTACTACAAAAAAAGAGGATTCATTGAGCCAAAAGTATTTGTTGATAGTTATGTCACACTAAATGGTAGAGAAAGCCAAAGATTCATAGATAATAACGTGAATCTTTTAGAGGAGAAAGAAAGTTTTAAAAAGAAAAATTGGATAATACCATTAAAAGATGAAATTAAAGGTATTTGATTTTTTAGTTTTAGTATTTGTCTTTCTTGTATGCCAATTAAAAGCACAAACAACTTTTTTAAACGGACAAATTGAAAGTTCTATTTCTGCAAAAAAAATATCTGGAGTTGAAATATATGATAAAAATGCTAATCTAATTTATAAAACAAAAGCTGATGGAAAATTTAAAATTGATGTTGAAATAGGCACTGAACTATTCTTTTTTAAGTCCAACTATAATGTCTTTCAGACAAAGGCTAAAAAAAATATGAACATCAAGTTAGATCGATTAAATGTGCAACTTGAAGAGCTTAATATAAAAGATAAAAGTGAAACAGTATTTAAAATAATGAAATTAAAGGATATTGAAAAAGATGCTGTTTTTGCCGGAAAAAAGTCTGAGGTTATCACTTTATCAAAAACAGACATCAATTTATCCTCTAACAACGCAAGACAAATATTTAGTCAAGTTGCTGGCTTAAATATTTATCAGAACGATGATGCTGGGTTGCAATTAAATATAGGAGGAAGAGGTCTAAACCCAAGCAGAACTGCAAATTTTAACACTAGACAAAATGGTTATGACATTAGTGCCGATGTTTTAGGATATCCAGAGAGTTATTATACTCCTCCTAGTGAGTCATTGGATAAAATTCAAATTGTAAGAGGAGCTGCTGCTTTACAGTACGGCACACAATTTGGAGGTTTAATTAATTTCGTACTAAAAAAGCCTAATCAATCAAAAAGATTTTCAAGCATAATTAGAAATACATTAGCAAGTAATAATCTTTTTACAAACTACAGTGAATTTTCTGTAAAGATCAATAAAACACAATATTTAACATCAGTAAATTATAAGAAAGGAAATGGGTTTAGACCAAATTCTAATTTTGAGTCCATAAACAACTATGTTTACTTTTCATATAGCTTTAAACAATCAAAAGTATCTTTTGAGTCCACAATATTGCAATATCTAGCTCAGCAACCTGGTGGTTTAAATGATGCAATGTTCAATTCAAATCCTTTACAAAGTAACAGAGAGAGAAATTGGTTTGATGTTTTTTGGTTTTTATACAATTTAAGACTTGAGCATCAATTTAACGATAACTCGAACCTTTATACAAACTTTTTCGGTCTAAGTGCCAGAAGAAGAGCACTTGGTTTTAGAACAAATAGAGTCGATCAAGTTGACTCTTTTTCAGAAAGAGATTTAATCGTAGGTAATTTTCAAAACTTTGGTTTAGAAACAAAATATTTAAAAAGATACAATTTTAGAAATTACAATAACGTGCTTTTAATAGGAAAAAAAGTTTATGTATCAAATAGTGACAGTAAGCAGGGCCCTGGATCTGATGCTTCAGATGCAGATTTTAACTTTTATGAGAGTGAATTCCCTTACTATACTAGTCAATCAGAGTATCAGTATCCAAATAGAAACTTTGCATTTTATGGTGAGAATATAATTTATTTTAATGATAAATTATCGGTTACTCCAGGTTTTAGATTTGAATATATAAATACATCCAGTGATGGCTACTACAAAAAAATAAATTTAGATGCTGCAGGTAATCCAATCTTTGATACAACCTACTTTGAATTAAACAAAAATAGAAGAAATTTTATGCTATTTGGTCTTGGGATTTCTTATAAGCCTTTGAAAGATATAGAGTTTTATTCAAACTTTTCTCAAAATTATAGATCAGTAACATTCGCTGATATTTCAATAATTAATCCATCTTATGTAGTTAATGAAAATATAAAAGACGAGGATGGATTCACATTTGATTTTGGATTACGTGGTAATTATCATGAAATGTTATATTTTGATATAAGTTCTTTTTTGTTAAGCTATAATGACAGAATTGGATTTATTCAAAAGCTTATGCCTGATGGTAATGTAAAAAGTGAGCGAGGAAATGTTGGTGATGCAACAATTTATGGTTTAGAATCTTTATTCAACTTAAATTTAAGTTCAATTTTTGATCTTAAAAAACACAGTTCAAATATATTTTTTAACACTTCAATAATTTCTTCCAATTACAATAAATCTGATCAAATAGGTATTCAGGGAAATGAAGTTGAATTTGTTCCCAAAATAAACTTCAAATCAGGATATATTTTGGGCTTTAAACAATATAGTTTTAGAACACAATTGACATATATTTCTAGCCAGTTTACTGATGCTACTAATGCCATAGAAAGTAATTTAAGTGGAGTTATTGGACAAATTCCTGAGTATACAGTGTTAGATATTTCAGGTTCATATAACTGGAAAAGAATCAGAGTTGAATATGGTATTAATAATGTTCTGGATGAATCATATTTTACAAGAAGAGCTACTGGATATCCAGGACCTGGCATTATTCCCTCACCGAGAAGGAATTTTTACTTAACTTTAGAGTTAAATTTTTAATATTGGTGAAGGATTCAGTAATTATTTTTGATGTGGATTGCCTTCTTTGCAATCGATTTGTTCAAATTGTGTCAGTCATTGATAAAAAAGATAATATTTACTTTACAAGATTATCTGGAAAAACAGCAAATAATATACTAAGCAATAACAAAAATCTATTAGAAATTGACTCAATCATTTTTTATTTAAATGGAAACACTTATATAAAATCTGATGCTGTAATCCGTATTTCAAAGAGTTTAGGTTTCCCTTATAATTTGATGTCTATTTTTAAGATTGTTCCCAAAAGCATTAGGGACATTTTTTATGATTTTGTTGCAAGAAATAGATATAAGTTTTTCGGAAAAGCACAAAAATGCCTAATATCAAAAAATATTATTGAATAAAATTAGCCTGAAAATTAAATATTTTTTAATCTGTTTTCTAAAATTTTAATTTTCTCCATTGTATCATTTTCCTTTTTTCTTTCCATATTTATAACTTTTACAGGTGCATTAGATACAAATTTATTATTGTCAAGCTTTTTCTTAATGGAAACCAAAAATTTATTTAAGTGATCTAGTTCTTTCAGAATTTTTATTTTTTCACCTTCAATGTCAATATTTCCGCCGTATGGGATATAAAATTCATTAGAATCGCATATAAATGAAAAACATTTTTCATCTTTTGTATTAGAAAAATTTATCGACTTTATGTTGCTTAGCTTTTTTACCACTTCCTCATCAAATGATTTTTTTTTAGCTGAAAATAAATCTAACTTGTTAGAGCTGGGTATATTGTTTTTTGAGCGAATATTTCTAATTGAAGTTATAATGTTCATTGAAATGGAAAAATTTAAATCAAGATTCAAATCAAATTCTTTTAGTTCAGGCCAATTTGAAACTATTAAGTCATTTCCGTTATCATCTTTTAAATCATGCCATATTTCTTCACTAATAAATGGCATAAAAGGGTGAATAAGTTTTAGAAGGGTTTTAAGGAAATATTTAGTTTGTTCGTATGTTTCTTGGTCAAGACCTTCTCCAAAAGAAGGTTTAATTATTTCAAGATACCATGAGCAAAAATCATCCCAAATTAGTTTATATATTATCATTAATGATTCAGAGATTCTATATTGATCAAATGATTTATTAATTTGTTCTAACTTTAGATTAATTCTATTTTCAAACCATAAAATAGCAGATTTACAGTGAGGTTTTTGATTTATTTCTTGGTCAACATTTAATGTTTTAATCAATCTGTAGGAATTCCAAATTTTATTTGCAAAGTTTCTTCCTTGTTCGCATAGTGACTCATCAAAAGGTAAGTCATTTCCTGCAGGTGAGCATAATAGCATTCCAACTCTAACACCATCAGCACTATATTTTTCAATTAATTCGATAGGATCAGGTGAGTTTCCTAATGATTTGCTCATTTTTCGTCCTATTTTATCTCTTACTATGCCAGTTAGGTAAACATTTTTAAAAGGGGGTTGGTCATAATACTCATATCCAGATATAATCATTCTGGCTACCCAAAAAAATAAAATTTCTGGTGCAGTAACTAAATCATTAGTCGGGTAATAGTATTTGAACTCAGCATTCTCAGGCTTATTTATTCCATCAAAAACTGAAATTGGCCAAATCCATGATGAAAACCATGTGTCTAATACATCTTCATCTTGATGAATTTCTTCAAATTTTATATTTGGATTAATCTCTTTTATTTTCTTGTAAGCATCTTTATCTGATTTTGCAACAACATAATTATTTCCATCGTAATAATAAACAGGTATTCTATGACCCCACCATAACTGTCTGGAAAGACACCAGTCCTTGATATTGCTAATCCAGTGCTTGTAAGTATTGATAAATTTTTTAGGATGAAACTTTATATTTCCGTTTATAACATTGTCTAAAGCAGGTTTTGAAATTTTATCCATTTTCAAAAACCATTGCATAGATAATTTAGGTTCAATTATCGAATTAGTTCTTTCAGAAAAACCAACCTTATTTTTATGATTTTCAATTTTAACTAAATGATTACCTTGTTTTAGCTCTTCCACAATTAATTCTCTTGCTTTAAATCTATCTGTTCCTACAAATAATTTTGCTTTTTCATTTAGTGTGCCATCATTATTTAGTATGTCTATTGTTTCTAGCTTATGTCTATATCCAATCTCATAATCATTAATATCATGTGCAGGTGTAATTTTTAAAGCTCCTGTTCCAAATTCCATATCTACATGTTCATCAGAAATGATTGGTATTTTTCTATTTACTAATGGAACATACACATTTTTACCAACAAGATTGCTGTATCTTTTGTCTTTTGGATTTACACAAATTGCTGTATCTCCAAGTATCGTCTCCGGTCGTGTGGTAGCTACAACTACTTTTTCATTTTTATTCTCAATTTGATATGAAATATGAAATAGTTTAGAATCAATTTCTTTGTATAAAACTTCTTCATCTGAAACAGCAGTTTGTGCTTCAGAATCCCAATTTACCATTCTAACTCCCTTGTAAATTAGTCCCTTTTCATGCAAATCAATAAATACTTTTTTTACTGATTCACTTAAATCATGGTCCATAGTGAACTTAGTTCTCTCCCAATCGCATGATGCTCCGAGTTTTTTAAGTTGCTCGAGTATTATTCCTCCGTGATGCTCTTTCCATTTCCAAGCATGCTCTAAAAACTCTTTTCTACTTAGGTCTTCTTTTCTAATTCCTTTGTCTGATAAACTTTTAACAACTTTTGCTTCTGTAGCAATTGATGCATGGTCAGTACCTGGGACCCAGCATGCATTATATCCTTGCATTCTTGCTCTCCTTACTAATATATCTTGAATGGTGTTATTTAACATATGTCCCATATGTAAAATGCCTGTTACATTAGGTGGCGGAATTACTATTGTATATGGTTCTTTATCATCTGGTTGTGATGCAAAGTATCGCTTTTTTATCCAGTAGTCATACCATTTTTTTTCGGTTTCAGATGAATTATATGTTTTCGATACTTTCATTTTTGCTAAATTAAAATAATGGAGACAATTTTTATGTTTAACGATAACTTATTTTACGATTAAAAAAGAAGAAAAAAATATTTTTACCAAAAAATAAATTACTAATTTTGACGTTATAAAAACAAAAAAATGAGAGTAACCGCATTAATTTTATCTTTTCTTTTTTCATTTTCTTCATATTCACAAAGTGATGTTGTAAGTGTTAAAGAAAAAAACAATCAAGTAAGTACATCAAATGCAACGATTGACTTTGAGTCGAAAGTTGTTGATTATGGAACAATTGCTCATGGCTCTGATGGAAACAGGGAATTTACATTTACGAACAACGGAAGCGAGCCCTTAATAATAAAAAATGCAAGAGCATCCTGTGGTTGTACTGTTCCTGATTGGCCAAAAGAACCTATTATGCCTGGAACAACTGAAAAGATTAAAGTTAAATATGCTACAAATAGGGTTGGAAAGTTTACAAAAAATATTACTCTAACTACAAATGTTGACAAAAAACCAGTGATCTTAACAATTAAAGGTGAGGTTAGTCCACCTCCAAACAAAGAAAATACTGTGCCGACAAAAAATACCGAAGGATCTCCTAGAGAATAATTTAATGACCAGTATTTCAAAAAAGGGCTTAGCCATGCCTGAGTCTCCAATAAGAAAACTTGTACCTTTTTCAGAGAAAGCAAAGAAAAACGGAACAAACGTATTTCATCTGAACATTGGTCAGCCTGATATTTATTCACCAAAGGTAGCATTAGAGGCAATCAATAACTTTGACAAAAAAGTAGTTGAGTATAGTCATTCAGCTGGTTTTGAAAGTTATAGAAAACAACTCGTTAAATATTACGAATCAAAAAATATTTCATTATCACATGACGATTTATTAATCACTACAGGAGGTTCTGAAGCTTTATTTTTTGCAATGAGTTCTTGCTTAGATACAGATGAAGAAGTTATAATTCCAGAACCCTTTTATGCTAATTACAACGGATTTGCTAAATCCGCAAATGTTAAAGTTAGACCAATAAGTACTTCAATAAAAAACGGATTTAAACTACCTCCAGTCAAAGAGTTCGAAAGATTAATTAATCCGAAGACTAAAGCTATTCTTATATGTAATCCAGGAAATCCCACTGGATATTTATATAGCAAGGAGGAGTTAAATCAACTCAAAGAAATTGTGGTGAAACACAATCTTTTTTTAATTGCCGATGAAGTTTACAGGGAATTTACATATGATGGACTAAAACATACTTCAATACTAAATATTGAGGGTTTGGAAAAAAATGCGATTGTTATTGATTCAACATCGAAAAGATACAGTATGTGTGGTATTAGAATAGGTTGTTTGGTTTCCAGAAATAATCATGTAATTTCAACATCTTTAAAGTTTGCTCAAGCTAGGTTGTCTCCACCTACCTTTGGTCAGATTGCTGCTCAAGCAGCTTTAAAAACACCAAAAGATTATTTTGATAAGGTAATTGCTGAATATGTTTCAAGAAGGGATTTACTTGTTAGAAAAATGAATGAAATAGAAGGTGTTATTTGTCCAAAACCTAATGGTGCTTTTTACGCAATCGCTGAGCTTCCTGTTGATGATGCAGAAAAATTTTGTCAGTGGATGCTAGAAAAATTCAATCATGAAGGTAATACTGTGATGCTTGCTCCAGCTGCAGGTTTTTATTCTAATCAAGTTATTGGTAAAAGGCAAGTAAGGATCGCATACGTTTTAAATCGCAACTCTATTAGCAAAGCAGTAGATTGCATTCAATATGCACTTGAAACTTATCCAAATTAACTGAAGTCTATTTTTCTAGTTCTGGGTCTTTATTCTGATCTTTCTCTTGAGATTTATGACCCCAGTTGATCATGTAAATTAAACCCCATATATACATGCTGAAAATAACAAATCCAATAATAAACATCGAGGTATTCATCATCTTCTACTACTTTTTTTGTTTAAGTCACTTCTTCTTTGCCTAATAGCTATAGCAAACAATAGAATTGTACCTGGCCAGTGAGCAGAGTATTGAGCTTCATCAGTGTATCCTAGTAATCCTAAAGTAACAGAATATAAGAGACATATAAAAGCCAAAATTATTGGGTAATAAATGGTGAGAAATTTTGGTAATTTATTCATTTTGTATAACTTGTTTTCTTCAAAGTTATGCAAAAAAAAATAAAAAATCAATAAATTAAATATTTTGATCTTATTTTTTTGAAATTTTTGAGCTCATTCTTCCAACTGTTTTTAATTTCATCTTCATCTAATCCGATTTCAATTTGATTTCTAAGCTTGTTGTTTCCTGCAAGTTTATCAAAAAAATTGTTAAAGAAAATCTCTTTATTTTCTGTTTGATTAAATGAACTTATTAGCCAACCGAGATCAATGTGATTTAAGTTTGGATAATTCTCCAAATTTTCTCCTTTACAAACTTTGTTCTCATGCTTCGGGAATTTACTTCCTGGTCCACTAACAGGAACGAAAGAATAATCATACATGTTTAAGTATGGTGATCCAAATTGTTGAAATGGTTTATCAGTTCCTCTGCCAACGCTAACACTAGTGCCTTCAAACAAGCATAAGGACGGATATAAGTTTATTGATTTAGCATTTGGAAGATTTGGTGATGGTTTAATAGGTAATTCATACAATTGATACCTATTATAATTGACCATTTTAATAACTTCTAAATCACATAAATCATTTATCCATTTTTCACCATTTATCATTGTCGCATATTCTCCTATTGTCATTGCATATACTATTGGTACTGGGTGAAGTCCAACAAAAGATTTGAAATTGGTGTCTAAAATTGGACCATCAATATAGTGTCCGTTTGGGTTTGGTCTATCTAAAACTAAAACTTGGATATCATTTTCAGCGCAAGCCTCTAAAACATAATGAAGCGTTGATAAGTAAGTATAGAACCTAACTCCGACATCTTGTAAATCAAAAACAAGAACATCAATATTTTGCATATCATCTTTGGACGGCTTTTTATTTTTACCATAAAGAGATATTATTGGAATTCCAGTTGTTGCCTCATATCTATTTGGAATATATTTTCCTGCATCTTTATCACCTTTAAATCCATGTTCAGGTGAGAAAATTTTTGTAATGTTTATATTTAGTTTAGTGAGAGAATCAACTAGATGAGTTTGACCTATTATTGAAGATTGATTTGCAACAATACCGACATTTTTATTTGAAATTTTTTTGATATACATATTGGTTTGATCAGCTCCAGAAATCAATTTTGGTTCCTTCTTACAGCTTACAAAAACAATAAGAAAAAATAAATAGACTATTTTAGCTGAGTTACTTAACATGAACTTACCTTTATACATAGCATATAAATTACTTAGGTCTCAAAAAATATTAAGTAAAAATACAAAACCTGCAATCAAAATAGGAATTGTAGCTATTTCCCTTTCTGTAATAATTATGATGTTATCTATTTTTATTCTTTCTGGTTTTAAAGAAACAATAAAAAATGAGGTTATTGGATTCAATTCTCACTTAAAAATTGAAAAATATAACTTGTCAAATGATAAAAACATGTTTCTGTATAAAGATTCAGTCCTTTCACAGATTAAAAAAATTGAGGGTATAAATAAAATATTCCCTTATGTAAAGAAAACATCAATTTTAAAATATAATGATCTAACTCACCCAGTTTTAGTTAATGGGTTTGATAAAGTTTATAACTCAGATTTTTTTTCTAGTCATCTGATTAAAGGAAGTTTACCTGATTTAGGTTCAGAAAAAGAAAATAATCAAATCCTAATTTCGAAAATAATGTCTGATAAACTTAAAATAAGTGTAGGGGATGATTTGATTTCTTATTTTTTTGATAAAAAAACAAGATTAAGAAAATTTAAAGTTTGTGGAATTTATGAAACTACGATGATTGACTTTGATGAATACTACTGCATAATTGACATAAGAATACTGCAAAGATTAAATAATTGGAACCAAAATAAAGTTGGAGGATTAGAAATCTATTTAAAAGACAATAATAGTACTCTTGAGTTAACTAAAAAAATAAATGGGGAAATATCATTTGATCTTTTAGCATCAAACTTTTATGATAATTTTCCACAAATATTCAGTTGGCTAGAACTACAAAATATTAATGTTAGAATAATAATAATATTGATGGTTATTATCGGTCTTGTCAATATAGTTACTATCATGTTTGTTATATTGGCAACTAAAAAGACATTTTATCAGATAACAAAGTCGATTGGTTTTTCAAATCAAGTTCTTAGAATGGTTTTTCAATATCATACCACTTTTATATTGACATATGGACTATTAATTGGAAACCTAGTAGCATTATTAGTTTCAATTATTCAAAAAAAATTCAAGTTAATTAAACTAGATCCAACTGTATATTTTATGGAATATGTGCCAATAAAAATAAATTTTATAGATGTTGCTTTATTAAATCTTTCTGCTATTGTTCTATCTCTTTTTGTTCTATACTTACCAACAATTTACATTGGTAAAGTCTCAAAAGTTAAACAATGAGGTTTGTTAAGTTTTAATAGTTTTGTGTATGCTATACTATAAAAATATTTTAGAGACAATCGGCGATACACCTCTGGTCAAATTAAATAAAGTTATTTCTGCTAGTGCAATGGTTTTAGCAAAAATAGAAAGCTTTAATCCCGGTCACTCAACCAAAGATAGAATGGCATTAAAAATGATTGAAGATGCTGAAAAAAAAGGCATACTTAAGAAAGGTGGTACAGTTATTGAAGCTACATCCGGAAACACTGGTATGGGGCTTGCTCTTGCTTGCATAAATAAAGGATACAATCTTGTATGTACGACGTCTGATAAGCAGTCAAAAGAAAAAATAGATATTTTAAAAGCCATGGGTGCTGAGGTTTATGTATGTCCAACTGATGTTCATCCAGATGACCCAAAGTCTTATTACTCAGTTGCTAAAAGACTTAATGTTGAAATACCTAATTCTTTTTATCCTAACCAATATGACAACTTATCAAATTCCAAGGCACATTATGAAACAACGGGCCCTGAAATTTGGAACCAGACCAATGGTCAAATTACTCATTTTGTAGTTGGTGTTGGGACCGGTGGAACTATCTCTGGAATTGCTAAATTTCTTAAAGAACAAAAAACCAGTATTAAAATATGGGGTGTTGATACGTATGGCTCAGTATTTAAAAAATTTCATGAGACTGGTAAGTTTGATGAAAGTGAGATATATCCATATTTAACAGAAGGAATTGGAGAAGATATTATACCAGCTAATGTTAATTTTAATCTAATTGATCACTTTGAAAAGGTTTCTGATAAAGATGGTGCACTTTACACTAGAAGACTAGCAAAAGAGGAAGGGATTTTTGCTGGATATTCAGCAGGCAGTGCAATAGCTGCAATTAATCAATTAAAAGGGCAACTTACTCAAAATGATGTGGTCGTTGTCTTGCTACACGATCATGGTAGTCGCTACTTAGCAAAAATTTTCAATGATGATTGGATGAAAAAACAAAATTTTATTTAGTTTTTCCACAATATTAGTTATTAACTTTTGTAACTATTGTAAAGTAATTTAAATTTAATTACGATTCGTTTTTTAAATTTAATTCCAAATATGTACTTAATTTTTGATACAGAGACAACTGGACTGCCAAATAATTGGAAAGCTCCATTAACTGATTTTGATAATTGGCCAAGACTGGTCCAATTGGCATGGCAACTACATGATATAAAAGGAAATCTTATTAAAAAAAATAATTTGATTATTAAGCCTGATAATTTTGATATTCCATACAACTCAACTAAAATACATGGAATTACAAATGAAATAGCTCAGAAAAGAGGTTTAGATATAGATAATGTTCTTGAAGAATTCATACAGACTCTTGAAAAAACAAATATACTAGTTGGTCATAATGTAGAGTTTGATAATAATATAGTAGGATGTGAATTTCTAAGAAAAAATCTTCCTAATTATTTACAATCAAAGCCTACACTTGACACAAAAATTGTTTCTACTCAGTATTGTAAAATTCCAGGAGGTCGAGGAGGAGGATATAAGTGGCCTTCATTGGCAGAACTTCATTTTAAATTATTTGAATCTGACTTTGATGGTGCTCACGATGCATCTTATGACGTAGATGCAACAGCTAGATGTTTTTTTGAGTTAATCAAAAGGGAGGTAGTACCTCACTCAAATATCGGTATGGACTTTAATACATTTAGTGATTTTAAATCCAATTCCAAATCTTTTTTACCTGAAAAAAAACTCGTTATTAGAGAACAACAGGAATATCCAACCGAAATTATTTTCAATACTGTTGAATCTGTTAGTCAAATCTCATCAGATATTAAGTTTTCTCATTTACATTTACATTCAAAATTTTCAATTTTACAAGCAACATGTGAACTAGATGATATTATCGACAAGGCAATAGAGTATGAAATGCCAGCCTTGGCTCTAACGGATTATTCAAATATGTTTGGTTCATTTAATTTTGTTAATAAGGTATTAAATCATGAAATTAATAAAGGTTTAGTTTTAGATAATTTAAGGCTAAAGCCAATTATTGGTTGTGAATTTAATATTTGTATTGATTCAACAAATAAATCTAACAGAGATAACGGATATAAATTACCTGTTCTAGCTAAGAATTATGAGGGTTATTTAAATCTTAGTAAACTTAGTTCATACTCTTATCAAAATGGGTTTTATTATGTTCCAAGAATTGATAAGAACATATTAATAGAAAATAAGGAAAATTTAATTGTATTTAGCGGAAGCCTAAGTGGACCTATCTCTAAGATTTTATTAGAAAAGGGAGAGTCAGAAGCAAGAAAAGAAATTCAATGGTGGCATAATAATTTCAAAGATGATTTTTATCTTGAGATTAATAAACATGCAGTAGCTGATGAAGAATTTGTTAATTCTCATCTTATCAATTTTTCTAAAGAATTTCAAATTAAATTAATTGCTACAAATAATGTTTTTTACACAAAATCTGATGATGCAACCGCACATGATATTTTGCTTTGTGTTAAGGATGGAGAACTTAAGCAAACACCCAAAGGAAAGGGAAGAGGATATAGATATGGAATGGAAAATGATCAATATTATTTTAAGTCAACTCAGGAAATGCTCAATATTTTTTGTGAAGTTCCAGATGCTGTTTCAAATACAAATGAAGTTGTAAATAAGATTGATGCTTATAAATTAAAAAGAGAGGTTAATCTTCCTTCATTTAACGTGCCACAACCTTTTACTGACATCGGAGATTCAAACGGTCTTGAATCTCAAAATAAATTCCTGAGACACCTTTGTTTTGAAGGTGCAAAAAAAAGATATGTTGATATAACTCAAGATGTTGAAGAGAGAATTAACTTTGAATTAAAGGTGATTGAAAAATCAGGATATCCTGGTTATTTTTTAATCGTACAAGACTTTATTAATAAAGCAAGAGAAATTGGTGTTTCTGTTGGACCTGGTAGAGGATCTGCTGCAGGTTCTGTTGTTGCTTACTGTATAGGAATTACTGATATTGACCCTATACAATATGATCTTCTATTTGAGAGATTTTTAAACCCTGATAGAATATCACTTCCAGATATTGATATAGATTTTGATGATGAGGGTAGAAATAAAATTATTGATTGGGTAGTTTCGAAATACGGTCATGAAAATGTTGCTCAAATTGTTACTTACGGTAAAATGGCTGCCAAATCTTCAATTCGTGACACAGCTCGAGTTCTTAATCTCCCACTTAACGAAGCAGATAGGATTGCAAAACTTGTTCCAGATTTAACATCTCTTTCAGAAATTTTTAGTTTGGAAAAAAATGAGCTAAAAAAAAGATTTACAGGTGATCAACTCAAGAACGTTAATGAACTTATATCCATCTCTAAAGGAGACGATCTTACATCTCAAACTATAAATAACGCGATTAAAGTTGAGGGTTCATTAAGGAATATAGGTACTCACGCATGTGGAATCATAATAACATCTGATAATCTTGTTGATAGCATACCAGTTTTAACATCAAAAGATTCTGATCTTTTAGTCACACAGTACGATAATAGTGCTGTTGAAAATGCTGGTTTATTAAAAATGGATTTTCTTGGTTTAAAAAATTTAACGATTATAAAAGATTGTTTGAAAATAATAAAGCATTTACATCAAAAAGATATTGACATTAGAAACATGGAATTGAACGATAGTCTTACATTTGAAATTTTTAAAAACGGAAATACAATAGGAATTTTTCAATTTTCATCAGATGGAATGAGATCACATTTAAAAAATCTTAAACCTGATAAGTTTGATGATTTAATAGCTATGAATGCTCTTTATCGTCCTGGACCTATGGAATATATTCCAAATTTTATTAAAAGAAAACATGGCAAAGAAGAAATAAGCTATGATTTGCCAGAAATGGAGGAGTATTTATCCCAAACTTACGGCATAACAGTTTATCAAGAGCAAGTTATGTTACTATCACAGAAGCTTGCTAATTTCACAAGAGGAGAAGCAGATAGCTTGAGAAAGGGTATGGGAAAAAAAATAAAATCCGTTATTGATGAGCTAAAACCAAAATTTGTAAATGGGTGTAAGGAAAATGGTTATGATGAGACTGTTGTAGAAAAAATTTGGTCTGATTGGGAAAAATTTGCATCATATGCTTTTAATAAATCACATTCAACATGCTATGCTTTGATAGCATATCAAACAGCTTTTCTTAAAGCACACTATCCAGCTGAGTTAATGGCGTCAATCCTCGCTAATCATATGAGAGACATAAAAGATATTACACTTTATATGGAAGAATGTAAAAAAATGAAAATTAAAGTATTATGTCCTGATGTTAATGAGAGTTTCTACAAATTTGCAGTAAATAAAAAATCTGAAATAAGGTTTGGTCTTGGGGCAATTAAAGGAGTTGGAGAAAGTGCTGTTAATTCGATAGTAGAAGAAAGAAAGCTAAATGGTATATACAAGAGCTTTTCAGATTTTGTTAAAAGAGTAGACCTAAGATCTTGTAATAAAAGAACAATAGAATCTCTTGTGCTTTCGGGTGGATTTGATTCATTTGAAATTGATAGGTCAAGGTACTTGCATGTCGAAGATGGACAATCACATATTGAAAAAATGATAAAATTTGGAAATAAGATTCAACAAGATAAATCATCCACTCAAATAGATATATTTGGAGGTTCACAAGAAATAGAAATAGAATCTCCAAAAGCTCCGATTTGCGAAAAATGGAAAACAATGGAGTTTCTTTCAAAAGAAAAAGATGTTGTTGGTATCTATTTGTCAGCACATCCACTTGATGATTTTCTTTTTGAATCAAGTAATTTCTCAAATTCTACTGTAAGAGACATAAAACTTCTTGAAAAAAATAAAAGTAGAGATCTTTTTTTTAGTTGTGTAATTGTTGGTGTAGAGCATAGAGAATCAAAAAATGGAAAAAAATATGCAGTAGTACAAGTTGAAGATTATACAGACTCTCACAAACTTTATTTCTTTGGTGAGGACTATACAAAATATTATTCTTTTCTAAATGTAGGATGGGCAGTATTGATTTCTGGAAAAATAAAGAAGAAGTTTTATAATGATGAATTAGAACTTAAGATAAACAATATGAAGCTATTGTCAGAAATTGTTGATAGTGAAGTTAGAAATCTTTTAATTTCAGTTGATGTCAAAGATATCACTAAAAGCTTAGTTGATGAAATTGAGAGTGTAATTAACGAAACAAAAGGTAAACATACTGTGACATTTAATTTGATCGATAAACAAAACAATTATAATGTAAATCTATTTTCAAGAAAGGCAAGAGTAAGCTTAGATAGAAATTTTTTTAAAAACATTTCAAATATTAATGCCTTGTCTCTAGAGATTAAATCAGAATAAATTAATAAATTTGTGATAAATAAAAATTATGGCACTAGAAATTAATGATGCAAATTTTCAAACTTTAGTAAAGGATTCTGACAAGCCGGTGCTTGTAGATTTTTGGGCTCCTTGGTGCGGGCCTTGTAGGACAATAGCACCAATAATTGATGAACTTTATTCAGAGATGGAAGGTAAAGCTGTTGTGGGTAAAGTTAATGTTGATGAGAATACAGAAGTCCCTGTTGAGTATGGTATAAGAAATATCCCTACTTTACTTATTTTTAAAAATGGTGAAGTTGTTGATAAAGTTGTAGGTGTTGTTCCTAAACAACAGCTTATTGACAAGCTTGAATCTTACGCTTAAAAAATTATATGATTGATAATCCTAACAAGTTTGATATTATCAAACTTGATTTAGTAGCTAAAACTGCTGTTGAAGGATTTCTAACTGGATTACACTCTAGTCCTTTTCATGGTTTTTCTGTTGAATTTGCTGAACACAAGTTCTACAACACAGGTGATGATATTAAGAATATTGATTGGAAACTTTTTGCAAGGAGAGAAAAGCTATACGTAAAAAAATATCAAGAGGAGACTAATTTAAGATGTCATTTTCTTATAGACACTTCATCCTCTATGTTTTACTCCAAGGGCGAATTAGATAAGACCAAAAGCAAAATTTATTACTCTATACTATCATCTCTATCTCTTATGAATTTATTGAATAGACAAAGAGATGCTGTCGGATTAAGTTTATTTTCTCAAAATCTAGATTTCTTTTTGAAGCCATCACTTGGCACAAAACAAAAAAGAATTATTTTGACTGAATTTGATAAACTGATTAATGATTTTTCTATTGAAAGATCCAAAAAAACTGATTTAATTAAATCAATTAATTTGGTTTCTGAGAGAATAAAAAAGAGATCACTTATAATAATTTTTACTGATTTATTAAATTATCAGCAAAATCTAAATGATTTTTTTTCTTCTATTAATAATTTAAAATTTAAAAAGCATGAGGTAATAATTTTTAGAACTTTTGAAAAAGATACTGAAATGAATTTTGACTTTCCAAATAAAAAGTACAGTTTTTCAGATATGGAATCATTAGAAGAGATTTTAATCGATTCTGCTGAAATAAGAAATGACTATGTAAAAGAAATGACTATTTACTCTGATCAAATTAAACTTGGATGTTTGAAGTATAAAATTGATCTCTTTGATATTGATATAAATGAAGATTTAAAAAATGTTCTAAACTCCTATTTGCTAAAAAGAAAAAAAATGTTGTAATGAATGAAAAAGAAATTATATTTGCAACACTATAAGACGGTCTGGTAGTTCAGTTGGTTAGAATACATGCCTGTCACGCATGG
>TARA_B100001057_G_scaffold500029_1_pt1 | contig 35545 bp, 39 predicted proteins | sample TARA_B100001057 | Tara Oceans TARA_B100001057 (sample SAMEA2621839) | marine metagenome | biome: marine biome (ENVO:00000447); feature: surface water layer (ENVO:00002042); material: "saline water (ENVO:00002010), including plankton (ENVO:xxxxxxxx)" | depth 5 m | reverse complement strand
AAAAAAAACATACAACTGGATATATCAACAAAACGCTAACTCAAAATAATTAATTTATTTATTATCTAATGTGTTAAAGATAATTAGACTAAAAAATATGACCAGGCTCCCTTATCTTATTAACATCCCACCTTTTTTAATCAGAGACCTTGATAAAAATAATTTATCTTTACCAAAAAAAATATTTTTAATTATTTATGGAAAATTTATTGGATTTTTCATAAATAGATTAAATGGGAGAAATTTTTGTTTATTTATTAATATTTTTTTTAGGAAAGATGGTAAATTAATTTTTGAAAATAATAGGTATGTAAAAATAATAGAAAATAAAAAAGTTGCATATTATCCAAACAAACGAATTCTTAGAGTAGTAAAAAATTTTAATTATCAGCTTGATTTACTTTATGACTCATATTTATTAGACAATATTGATATTCATAATGGTGATGTAATAGTTGATTGTGGAGCAAACGTTGGAGAATTATTTCTATCCATTAAAGAAAAAAACATAGATGTTGATTATATAGGATTTGAACCTGATAGAGAAACCTATGATTGTCTTAAGTTAAATGTAGATAATGATAAAAATATTGTTCATAATATAGGATTATCAGACATTGAAGGTTCAAATAATTTTTATATTGATAACGAAGGAGGAAACTCTTCCTTTATTGATTTCGGTACTTCAAAATCATTAAAAGTAGATGTAAAAATGCTTGACTCATACAACATCAATAAAAAAATTAAGCTTTTTAAAATAGATGCCGAAGGATATGAGCCTGAAGTTATTTTAGGCTCTAAAAATACATTAAATAATATTACTTTTGTAAGTGTTGATTTTGGCTCTGAGAGGGGAATAAATCAAAGCAATACAATGGTTGATGTAAATAATTTACTTTTAGAAAGTGGATTTGAATTAATTGAGTTGAATGATTTCAGAATGATAGGACTTTATAAAAATAAAAATTATGAAAACTAATTTAGACAAAAACTTAGAAGATTCAATCATTAACTTTATAAATAATCTTGAAAAAAATAAATTTGAGTATCTTCCTGTTTTAAATGGTGTAACGCAATCAGGCAAAGACTTAAATCTTGGATTTAGTTGCTATGCTCTTAAAAGTAAATACATACTGAACTCCCTTGAAAATAAACATACATCGGATTGGGTTCAATATTTAAACAATTATCAGTCAAAGGAACTTAATTTTCAAGAAGGTTCTTTTATTGACAAAAAATATGTCGATTGTTTTAATAATCAAAATAATCTCAAATATTTTTTAAAAAAGTCATTAAACATTTTAAATTTTGGAAATTATGAGCTCAAAAAAAATATTTTAGAAAAATCAATTCGTGCTGAAACAAAACAAGCAATATCTACTATTCATCAAGTTAATTACCAAAATAGAGTTAAATATCGTGATTTTCCAAGAGATAATAAAAATATATTCAAATTTATTACAGATTTAAATTGGAACAAACCCTGGGATTCTGGTGCCCAATTCTCAGCTTTATGTGTCTTTACAAAAACACAATTAGATCATGATGAATATGAAGCAAATAAGGAGCATCTCTATAATGCAATATCAAAATATGTTGATAATGAATCTGGTGCATATTTTCAAGGCAAACAACCATCTAATCAAGAAGTGATAAATGGATTGATGAAAGTAATTACTGGTCTTGACTGGATTGACTGCGACATGCATTATCCAAAAAAAATTATAGATTTAGCTTTGTCTATTAACCCCCAATCAGAAGGTTGTGATATTGTAGATTTAGTTTATGTATTATATATGGCTTCCAAAAAAACAGATTATAAAAAAAATGAAATTGTTTTACTATTTGAGGACATAACTAATCTTATTTTCCACCACTTCATTAATGAACAAGGAGCATTTTCCTATTTTTTAAACAAATCTCAAACACATTACTATGGTATAAAAATTACTAATGGCTTAAACGAAGCTGATTTACACGGAACGTTACTTTTAATCTGGGCTTTATCAATGATTTTGAATATTTCTGAAAATGAAAACTTGAGTTGGAATATTATTAAACCTTAAAATGATAAATTATCTTTATTGCTTTGATAAAAATTATAATATACAAGCTTATTGCTCAATTTTTTCATTGCTAGAACACTCCACAGAAAAAATAAATATACATATATTACATAATGAACCTAAGTCATTCATAGGAATATATGATTCTGTATATAATCACAGTAAGCTAAACAAAATAACTTTTTATGAATTTGATAATTCGGGAATAAACTTTCCAAAAGTTGATGGATCACATGTTTCGGAAGCTACTTACTATAGAATTTTTATCGAAAAATATTTACCTAAAAACTTAAAAAACATTGTTTACATCGATGCAGATATTATCTGTCAAAAAGATCCTACCAAGGATATAAAAAGCACACTTCAAGTATTAGAAAAATCAGATCAGATAATCTCAGTAAGAACAGAACATTATAAAAATAAAAAAAACGCAAATGTTTATGAAAGATTATTAATGAATAATGAAAAATATTTCAATGCAGGAGTTATGTTAATCGATCTTAATAAGTGGAGAGAAAATAATTTAACAAAAGTCTTAAGAAAAAAAATGAACGAAATTAACGAATTAATTGAATTATGGGATCAAGACGTATTAAATCATTTTTTTGACGGAAAATATAATGAACTAAATAGTAATTTAAACTTTAATCTTTATCTCACAGAAAAGAATTCTAAAATCAAAGCTTCTGATGAGTCATTAAATCAAATGATATTTTTACATTATTCAGGTAGCTACAAACCTTGGACTGTGAGAGGAGTTTACAATAGAAAGTCGATTTATTATCACTTAATTTTTAGAGAGTTATTTTCTGAAAAATTTCACATAACAACTACCTGGAGACTGGGATCTTTATTGCAATTTTTTAAAGGTATTGTGAATTTAGATATTCTATACCTAAAAAATAAAATTAGCTTCATTAAGATAACTATGAAAACTATTTTTAATAAATATGAAAGTTAACAACAAATATATATCTGAAGATGATTTGATTACAAGCTATAACCTTGCCAGAAACTGTGATAAGGTTTTTGTAGAGGCTGTAACTCATGACCAATTTGAAAATATAAAAAATAAATATAGCAAAATATTATCTAAAAATGAGATTTTAATTGTTTATAAAAATATAAGATTAGAGATTTGTGAAAATGATATTATTTTTTGTCACAGCAACTACATTCATGAACTTTTCTATTTATTGAAAAAAGTAAATAATTTAAAAAATATAAAATTAGTGACTTCTCAATCAGATGTTAAAATTACGAAAAAATTGTTCAATACCAAACCAGAATGCATATCTGAGTGGTACGGAATAAATGTAGATTATAAACATGAAAAATTATTTCCAATTCCACTAGGAATAGCTAATAATTATTCTCCTAAGAATTTAACATATGCCAACTTTTTGGGAAGTAGAAAAAATATGAATAAATTAAGACAAATTTACTGTAATTACAATCCAAATACTAATAATGATGAAAGAAAGAATATAAAAGATAAATTTAAATCAAATGATTTGCTATTTTTTGATGACCCAGATCTATCCTTCGATCAGTATGCTTCAAGATTGTCGAAATATGAATTTGTTTTATGTCCTTGGGGAAACGGATTTGATACCCATAGATTTTGGGAAACTTTATACTCCGGATCTATTCCAATTACAAAACTTCATCATACATATAGTTTTGTTCCTTCTTTTAGTGCTATCTTTATTAATAGTTATGATGAAATTAATGAAAATTTACTTGATAATTTTTTAAAAAATTATAATCAAATTAATCCAGATTTACTAACTGTTCCTTATTGGATTAATTTAATTAACAATTCATATTTTGAATCGGATAAATCTTGCATAATATCTGAATCAAAGCTGATTACTTCATATAGAATATACGAGCAACTGTTGTTTTTTAAATCAGCTAGTTATTTTAAAAAACTAAAATATTATTTTTCCAAAATAGGTAAATTGTTAAGAAAATTTCAGTAATTTCTACCATCTCCATGGCTTCCGTCATAATAAAATAAAGGTTTATCGAGATAAATTAAATCTGTAATTTTTAATAAAGATAACCAACAATCATAATCTCCTACACCATTTGGCAACCCCCTAAATCCACCAATATTTGTAAACAAATCTTTTTCTACCATTACGCTTGAAGTTATAATACAGTTGTGAATTGATATAAATTCAAAATCCCATATTTCTGGGAAACCAAATTTTTTATAGTAATCAGTTCTCTTATATCTATTCTTAATTTTTTTATAAAATTTTTCGGAATTATAAAGTGAGTATTTACTTTCTGAATTAAAAACTCCTTCACCGAAATAACCTTCTGTAGATGAAAATTTAAATTTATTATTTTCAAGTAATTCAACTTGTAATGATAATTTTTCTTCCATCCAAATATCATCATCATCCAAAAAAGCGAGATACTTTCCATTAGCAATTTCTACACCTTTGTTTCTGACTGCGTCAGTAGGAAATCCATGAATATTTTTTAAACTTGGATTAATATCTATTTGTTTTACATTTGATGGAAAGCTTTGCTCGTAATATTCTTTTTGATCAGATCCATCATTTACAACAATTATTTCAAAATTATTGTAATCTTGATTGAACACACTTTCTACAGCATTAATTAAGTAACTATATCTATTGTATGAGGGGATGATCACACTAATTAATGGATTTGACATATTTGAATTATAACTACTCATTATTTATGAATAATCTTAATAATCTCATCTTTACAACTTTCTAGGAAATTTTCTTTTTTAATTATAGAAATATTATTAATTCTAAGGCTTTTGAGATGTTTAAAATCATTTTCATTTTGAACAAAAAATATTTCAATATAATCTTTAAGCTTTATTAACAAATCATCATTAGCAAATTTATCATTATTTGAAAATGTTGCAACGAATTTTAGTTTATTAAAGTATTTTTTTGGAAATTTTTTAATGGAACTAAAATCTAACAACCAAACTAATGATGCATTAACAAGAGTATTTGTTGAAATATCATTAAAATTTTCATACCAGTCGCTTCTTAACTGACTATTTAAAGATTCAAATTTCAGAGGGGATAAATATACTTTATCTGGGTCTTGGTGAACAATTATTCCAAATAACTTATGAGACGAAGGAATTCTTTTTACAATATTATATTTATATGCAATTAATGTAAGCAATGATTGATCCTGTCTGTGGTTCTTTCGGCTGCTTCCTTTAGGCGAGATTAAATCTTTATTTTGCGATTTTTCAGCCCATTCGTTTATTATTTTTATAGTTAATTTATTTTCTGAATTAAAACCAATCATTCCGGATGCAAGATTCCTCTTATTCATAAGAGTTTTATCAAAACCAAAATTCTCGATTGTTTTATTGTGAGTCCAATCTTTAATTTTTCCAGGACTTGATGGAATATAAATTCCTACTGCGGTCAAAACAATTTTTAATAACTTAAGGTTTTTAGTTATCTTATCTCCAGCATCGAGCCAAATTACTGAACCTGAATATTTTTCTATAGTTTCTTTTACTATTGCACTTTTCCAGGCGTACGATCCTAACTTATTGTCTTCTTTTGATCTTTCTTTATAAAATGAAGGATAATTAATGAAGTCAAATTTTTCATATACAAAATCTATGTCAGTATTTAATAACATTTTTACTTGGTCTTCTTTTAGACCAAGGTCATAAACTACAAGCTTTGTATTTTTTTCATAATTGTTGACAGAGGTAATGAGATTTATAAGACTTTTAAAATGAGTAAAATCTGCTCCTGTAACAATAGTAATATTTGTTGAATAAATTTTCTTAAATTTAATTATGTTTATAACGATATAAAAGAGAATTTTTAATAAATCTAAAAGAACTAAGCAAAGATTAATAAAGAATGTTTTAATTTTTTTAGCTCTATGTTTTAACATTTTTAATCTTTATCCAGTCAGTATATTGAAAGTCGTTATATTTTTGATTTCTAAACCAAGGATCTGCAATAATTATTTTTGAAAATTTATTGTCTCTAATTATGGCAGCCATTAGTGAATATGTACTGTTCCCAACAATAAAATTTTCAAATTTTATCATTTCAGAAAAATGCTGTACAGTTTTGTCTATATTATCTTCTTGACTATAAATTTTTTCAGTATCATTAAATATTGATTGTGATTTCACCCACTCAATATCATCTGTAAAAATACTATATCTAAAGTTATTTACATTTTTTTTACAATATAGAATTGCTTCTTTATAAAAATTAATTGATAAATCCTCATCCATTTCAACATAATCTGTTCTTCTAATATGTAATGCGGTAGAGCCTTTGACAGGCTTAGATAACAATGCCTGTTGTATACTTTTTTCATTTGATAAAGCTTGAACTAAAAAATCTTTACTTTCCAATAAAAATTCTGATTTTTGCCAATATCCGTAATACTCATTAATTAAATATAAATTGTTTAAATTAAATTTATCTTGATTTGCGTACCCAAATATTTTCTTACCTGTAGCTTTATTTAAAAATACGGATATTTTTAATTTTTTAATTAATTTTAAAAATTTGTATAAAAAATAATTTATATTGTGTAATCCAAAGTAATTTAAAGGAAATGCAAGATCTCTTCTTGCTATTACTGGATTTTTTTCGTTTTTTACTTTTTTTAGTATGTTTGTACTAATCAATACTCTTACATTATTTTTTTTTAGGTAATTTGCAAATGCCAATTGAAATAGTTGGTTTCCAAGCCCTCCAAGAATTTCAATTATTGCAATTTTTTTCACTATTAAAAAATATTAATGAATTTAAAAGTATTTTCACTAATTAAAATAAAATAAGGATTATTTAAGGAAAAAATTGAATTACGTTCTTTTTAATTTAGGAGAAATTCCTGATTACTTTAAAGAAACAATTAACACGATATTTTCTGTTGATAAAAATGCAAATATATATATAGGTTGTGATCAAAACATAGACCTTAAAAATTGTCATATTGTGCATATAAATGAATTAAATTCACCAGAAAGTAACTATCTAGATAAGAATAATTTTTACAAAGGAACAAATTATGAGTCGAACCCTTTGTGGCTAACCTCTTTAAAAAGAATATTTTATCTAAATCAAATCGCTGAGAATTTTAATTTAAAAAAATTCGTTCATTTCGATAATGATGTTCTTATTTATGAACCTTTTGATATGATATCTAGTTGTTTTGTGAATAATCAGATCAATATGACTAGACACACAATAGATCAATTAATCTTTGGCTACTCCTTTTTTCCAGATCTATCTTTATCAAAAAAATTATCATCAGAAATTTATAAAATTTTAGAAAATATTGGCGAACATTTAAACAAAAATAACAATATTCCATTAAACGAAATGGACATGCTTGGAATAGTCTATAAAGCTGATAAAAATTTATTCAATCCATTACCTACTCTTCCTTACGATAGCTCGAATTTTATTTTTGATCCTGCATCATATGGACAGTACATCAGTGGAACCCATCAAAAACCAAGAAGATTTTATCATTATCGAATTAAGGAAAGTCACCATATAGTTGGTGCCGAAATAATTTCTAAACGAATAAAACCAAGCTTTAAAAACAATCTACCAACTATTCAATATAATGGTCAGATCAAAAAAATTGTTAATTTACATGTTCATTCAAAACAATTAAAAAAATATTTACCACAAAATTACAAGAATTATATATAGTAGAAAATCATGATTTATTTTATAAGTTTCGCAACTGATGAATACTACAAAAAACATCCAAATAAATGAAAATATTAGTTGACATTTTTGGTGGTTTTGGAAATCAACTTTTTCAGATTGGATTTGCTTTGCATCTTAAAAAGAAAAATTATAATCCAATGTTGTATACGTTTAGTTCAAAAAAATCAATAGGCCACAACATCTTCTTTATGGATGAAAAATATTTTGGTTTAGAAAAATTATCGGAATTTGAGGAAAGAAAAATTGGAAAAATTAAGACATATAGCTATTTGAACAAAAAACTATATCACGTTATTGGTGAAGATAATATATCTTCAATTAAAAATGGTGATTGGGTAAAAGACATTAAATCTAATTTTTCAACTATAAGTTTTAATGGTTTTTGGCAAGACAGAATATTTGTTGACGAAAATATAGAATATATTAAAAAAGGATTACTCCAGTTCGATTCTTTCGAAAATGCCATAGATAAACAAAAAAAGAAAGGCTCCACTGTAATACATATAAGACGTGGTGATCACCAACAATATCTTCCTTTACAATATTATTTAGACTCTATTTCCAAAGCTTCTGAGATGATTAGTAATTTTCATTATGAAATTATTACCGACGATTATGAATGGGTGAAATCAAAAAAAGAATTTACCTATGCAGAAAAAATACATTTTCCAAATAAAAGTGACAATGTTATGGAAAACACGATCAAAAATTTTTCAAAAATGATTGAATTTGAAAATTTCATAATCAGTAATAGTACTTATAGTTGGTGGGCAGCGAGACTAGGACAAAATAAAGACAGTAACGTCTTTTATCCATGGCCCTACTGGGAAGGTAAAAATTTAGACATATTTTATAAAAAATGGACAAGAATTGATCGTTAGTAACGCTACTGCTCACAAATGTAAAATTTTTTCTTACAAACGTTTTATGTAACAATGCTTGATTTAGAATTAAAAATTAATTCTTTCCAATTTTTAAATTGGACATAATAAGTTAAGTCATTTTTACTTAATTTTTCCATATAAATTGACTTTAACTCAGTTTCTTTATATTCATTTAAATCTGTCCACTTATCTAAATATAAAGCAGGAATATCAAGCTTTTCTAAGTTTGATGTAAAATTTGACCTAACAACAATTGGAAGGGCATTTAAGAGTAATGATTCCCAAAACCTATGTGTATCAAGGCCATTACCCGGTGGACATATATTAAACATAGATTCCGATAAAGTTTTTTTATATGAATCTGAATTTTTAAACATTTTAGATGTAATCAATTTATTGTTTTTCAGGACTTCCTTAACCTTTAGACGAGAAATATTTGTTTTTTCGTTAAAGGACAAGAGAACCAAATGTTTTTTTTCAGAATTCTTATATTTATTAAAATCATAAATTAATCCACTTTTAAAATATCTACGATTTTCAAGCCCAATTGGTAATAGTGAAAAATTTTCATCTGCTTCAAAGTTAATATTTTGGGCAAACCAATGGATAATTTTATCATCTAAATATTTTTGATATACAAAATCCAATGAAAAGTCTGAATTGTGACTTAATAAAACATATCTATTCTTTATTTGTTGGTGAAAGTATTTAAAAAAGGTTTCAATCAAATCAGCCTTTAGAAAGATAATATCGCCATCTTTTACCATATTCGGATCAAAGCCTTTTGTTTCATCAAATACATGGTTTGCCATTTTTCTGAAAGTATCTCCAGATATAAAAGGTTTACTTGATGGCCTATACACGCCAGGAAATATATATATGGAATAATATGAAATCCAATTTTTAATTTTTCTTATTCTATAGAAGAATAAATTTTTGATTCTAACGTATATTTTATAAATAATTGAATTCTTAAATTTAGTATTGACTTTCATTTGATCAAAATATTTATATTTCCATCTTTAATTTCATAAATATTATCAGCATATTGAAACTCTTCAGGTTTGTGAGTGATGTTGAGAATTGTATTTTTTAAATTTCTAAGTTCTTTTCCAATGTTGATGATGCTTTTTTTATCAAGATTAGATGTTGATTCATCTAGGAATAAAATATCTGGTTGTAATAATATAGCTCTTATAAACGATAATTTTTGCATTTGTCCAGATGATAAAACTTTTGAATTAATTTTTTTGTTAAGATCTATATCTTCATCAGAGTCAAAAATATTAAAATTTTTAATTAATGTAATTATTTCTTGATTATTGACATCCTCACTTACACCATATAAAAGATTGTTCTTTAAAGTATCTTCAAAAATTAATGGTACTGGGCCAACATATCCAAAATTCTTTGTAGATACAATAATTTCACCTGAATTCGGTTTATAAATTCCAGTCATTAATCCTATTAGTGTACTTTTTCCTGATCCATTTTGACCAATTATTAAGTTATGAGTTCCTTTTTCAATTTCTATATTTAAATCATTAAAAATTTGTTTGTTATACCCTTGATATGAAAACGAAAGATTTTTAATTTTTATAATTTTATTTTTTTGATCTTTTTCAAGGTTATAAAATCCTTTTTTTTCTTCAGTCTTCTCGTTTAGTTCTTCTAAATAAGTTTTTACGAAAACTGTTTTTGCTATCAAGCTACCATACGCAGTAACAGCTTGACTTAGATATTGGACTCCTCTAATTATTAGAAAGATTATTTCCAAGCTGATAGCTACATTAAAAATATTTTGTACGAGCAAAACAGCAACTAAAAATGTTATTGTAAATGTAAATACATTGTGTGAGACAAATCCAAGTTGTGAATTTCTGATACTCGTTTTTTCTGCAAAATCTACAGATTTTGAAAACCTTGATAACTCTTCATTTTCCTTGTTAAGAAGTTTTATTAAGTAAAAGTTACTTAATATTCTTTCTTGATCATCATCTAATTCATACGCAATCATTCTTGCTTGTTCTGCATTATCTCTTATTTTGGAAATCAAAATATTTGCAGGTTTATAAAAAATAACACCTATGATCAAAAGTGTTATTGCTACATTTAAGTTTAAGTAGCAAATTGTAATGAAAAAAACTGCTATTTGGGATATCAAACCTGTAATTCCACTGAAAGTTCTATAAATGTCACTAATTTGGTTTGACTCACTGCTAACTTTGTAATTCATATACGCATATGAATAGTTTTCTTTTTGAAACAATCTTCTTATTGCTTCTTTTTTCAATGATGACAAAGTTGCATTTTGCAAAATCGAAAGATTAAGTGTGTCTAAATAATTAAATCCTAAACGAAGTAAGACAATCATTGGAAGAAAGTTCTTTATACGGTTTATATCAATGTATTTAAATATTTCATTCTCAGGTAATAAACCTGTAATGATGTACGAAATTATTATAAATATAAGTATTTCAAATCCGGCATTTAAATTTTTTATCGCAAATGATAAGAATATTCTAATTTTTTTTCTTTTGAACTTTATAGTTCTGGATAAATAAGCAAATCTTTGAATTCTATTTATTAAGTTTGTATAACTTTTAATCATAAGATATCAATGAACCCAATAAAAAATTTAAGTATTTTTAACATCTTTTTTAATCTACTATATATTTTGAAATATTTAAAAAATATTTATATTAAGTTAATTTAAGTTGTCCATTTTTTTATTTTTTTTAAGAAATTATAAGTTACTGGGTTGCTTTTCAAGATATTTATAGAGATCTTCAATAATTTATTTAATAAGTTTTTAAAATTATGGATTATGTATCTAGGATTTATAACTTTAAATACTTTAAAAAGAAACAATGAGATAAATCTAAAAATATAATTTATTAATGTATATTTTATAGAATTTAAATTTTCTTTATTCTCAAGATGTATCGAAAGTAAGGATAGTACTTCTAAAAATCTTGGATAGAATGTATCTCTTAAATTAAATCTAAAATGATAATTTTCTAAAACGACATCACGCTTTCTAGGGAGACCATGATAAAAATCTTGCCTCTTACCTATAGTAATTGGTACGTTCAAATCTTTAGTTAATAGCTTACTTATTGCAACGTCATCATTTAAAGAGTAATCATATAACTTCTTATTTTTAATTAATTTTTCAAGAACATCTCTAGAAAAAAAGCAACCTGCTCCAGAAACAAATTTGATTTTTTGATTATCTGGGACTTCGTAAGGTGGATACGTGTCTATAAGTCCACAAAATAGATTACTTTTAGGAACTTTTTGAATAAATTTTAGCAGTTCATTAATATTTAGGTAACTTGTCGTTGTACATCGAAACAAAATGTCAAATTCATAATTTTTTAAAATCCATTCAAAGGCTTTTAAACCTTTTTCATTTACATGTTCATAAGAAGAAGGAACATCTAATTTTAGGATAGGATAATCAAAACTAATTTTTTCTGCTCCTCCTTGATAATATATAGTGTCAACTCTTTGATCTTTACCCCAAGTAAGTTTTAAAAATGGAACAATTGTATTCGAAGGATAAGTAGTAGAGTTAATTACTAATACTAATACTTTCAAAGCTACCTTTTTAGATTTAAATAAGAGGGACTTCCGTTATATAAAAATTCTTTAATGGCTATATCTTTAGGAGACTCAGGCTTAAAAATTTTTATATTTTTAAAATTTGAGATAATATCTTCATCATCTACAGCAAAGTGTGAAAAACCAAGTGTTCCATAATCTTCATCACGTCCACTCCCAACAATTTTTATAGGTATGTTTTCTTTATTAACAAAATTTCTAATGAATTCAAAAGGCCTATATAAAATAAAAGGCGTTATTGAATAAACGATTGGAATTTTTCCATCCATTGCCAATCCGCTTGCCATACCAACCATAAGTTGTTCTGATGCACCAGGATTAATAAACCTTTCAGAAAAATCTTCTTTAAATTTGTCAAATACTCCATAACCAACATCACCAACAATTAAAAAGATATCTTGATTTCCTTTCATCTCGACATACAACTGTTCACTAAACGTTTTTCTCATAATGATTTAATAGCCTTCTCATAATCTTCTTCTGAAAAATTAACGTAATGAGCTGATAATCCTGTAAGACCAAATCTTTCCACAGATGTTTTTACAAAATTTATCTTTGGGAAAAAAGTCAAAAGTCTTTTTTCTAAATATTCAAGATCGACTGAATCGTAAGCTGCCCATCCATTTGCATTTACGTATACATGAAGATTTGATAAATCTGCTTGATTAATGAAGCTAAGAGATTCCCAAACAGAGCCCTCTGCACATTCACCATCGGATATCATACAGTAAACTTTTCTATCCTTATTTGCTAATGCTCTTCCAACTGCAACGGTGATACCCATTCCCAGACTTCCTGTAGAACAATGTACTTTCATTTCTTCATTTCTAGTTGGGTGTTCACCCAGTTCCTCAAGGAGTGCTTCTGCGTCGTATCCAAAATATTTTTCTAAAACAACATAAAGAGCAACAGAAGCATGACCATTTGAAAGGATAAAAATGTCATCTTCATCCATTTGGTTATATATTTTATCAATTATTTCTACACAAGAAAAGTAACTACCTAAGTGATGTAATTGATATTTAAAACAGATATCAAGTAGCCTTTTGAGTAATTTTTTATCTTGATTCATCGGGATTATTGTATTTTACTTTCAACAAATGCATTTATTGACTCTATTACATAATCTATCATTTCGTTTGTTAAACCTGGAAAGACTCCGAGCCAAAACGTACTAAGTGCAACAGTATTTGAATTAGTCAAGGTACCTACTTCTCTGTGCTCAATGTTAGAGTATGCTGGCTGCCATAATATGTTTCCTCCAAAAAGAAATCGTGAATTAATTTTTCTTTCGTCAAGATAATTAATTAATTCTGGTCTTGAAAAAGGAGCGGCTTCTTTTATTGTTAATGCAAAGCCAAACCAGCTTGGATCACTATTTGTTTCTTTCACAGGTAAGATTAAAAATTCCTCTAGATGTTTTAGGCCTTGATAAAGTCTTTCCCAATTATTTTTTCTTGTATCAATAAATTTATCTAATTTATCTATTTGAGACACTCCAACTGATGATTGTAGGTCTGTGAGTTTTAAGTTATAACCAATGTGAGAGTAAATATACTTATGATCATATCCGTAAGGAAGATCACCAAGTTGCCAGTCATATCTTCTATTACATGTATTATCATTTCCTGGGGCACACCAACAATCTCGCCCCCAGTCTCTCAATGACTCTAAAATTTTATTTGTTACTCCATTATTTGTTATTACTGCCCCTCCTTCACCCATCGTAATATGATGAGCCGGATAGAAACTGTAAGTTCCCATATCACCAAAAGTACCAGTATATTTTCCATCATATTTTGATCCCAAAGCATCACAGGAATCTTCTATTAAAAATAAATCATTTTCTTTACAAAAATTCATAATTGTATCTAAATTAAATGGGTTTCCTAAAGTGTGTGCAATCATTACGGCTTTAGTTTTCTCGCTCAATGCAGAATCTAAATCATCAGTTTTTAAGTTATACGTACCAAGCTCACAATCTAAAAATACCGGAACACAGTTATTTTGAATTATTGGATTAACTGTTGTTGGAAACCCAGACGCAACGGTTATTACCTCATCCCCTTTTTTTATTGCTCTATCTTTTAGCTTGTGTGAGGTTAAGGCAGTAAACGCTAGAAGATTCGCAGACGATCCTGAATTTACAGGAACAGCATGTTTTATTTGTAAATACTCTGAAAATTTTTTTTCAAATTCGTCTGTAAACCTTCCTTCAGTTAACCAGAAATCTAAGGACGCATCTACTAAAGACTCTACATCTTTATAATCAAAAGACTTACCACTAACTGGAATTTGAGTTTTACCTGCTACAAACTTTTCTTGGGGAAACTCCTCATCAAAATGTTTTTCAACTAATTCAATAATTTTTTTTCTTACAGACATTTAGAATAATTTTACTAGATTTAGAGAGTAGCTTGTTACTAATATTTATATATATAGAGGTAAAAATATGAAAATAGTCATCTTAGCTGGCGGTCTTGGAAGCAGAATGAGAGAAGAGACTGAATTTAAACCAAAACCAATGGTTGAAATTGGTACAAAGCCAATTATTTGGCATATTATGAAAAAATATAATTTTTATGGATTTGACGATTTTATTGTTTGTATGGGCTACAAAAAGGAATCAATTATTGATTATTTTATAAATTTCAATTCATTCAATAATGATATTGAAGTTAATCTAGGGCCAAATACTGAAGTTAACTTTTTAAATCACGATGACAATTTAAAAGATATTAAAGTCACCTTGTCCGATACTGGATTGAACACAAATACAGGTGAAAGACTAAGAAGAATAAAAAAATATATTCCTAAAGGAGAAACATTTATGATGACCTACGGAGATGGTTTAGGGGATGTGAATCTGAAAAAATTATTAAATTTTCATAATAGTCACTCAGGATTGGCTACTTTTACTGCTACAAAACCTCAGTCAAGATTTGGAGTCATCGAAACAGATGAAAATAATTCTGTGACTGTTTTTGATGAAAAAGGAAGAATTGAAAATAGAATTAACTGTGGATTTATGGTTTTAGATTATGATGTATTTAATTTCATTGAAGAAAATGACAGTTTTGAACAGGATTCTTTAAAAAAAATTGCAAATGAAAAGAAACTATATGCATTTAATCATGATAGCTATTTCCAACCAATGGATACATATAGAGAATTTCAGAATCTTAACTTACTGTGGGATCATGACAAAGCTCCATGGAAAGTATGGAATGATTGATACCTCATTATTTGAAAATAAAAATATATTAGTTACAGGCTCATCAGGATTACTAGGTAGTTGGTTAGTTGAAGAGTTATTAAATATTGGATGTAATGTTACTGGAATATCATTAGACGAAACAAAAGATGATTTACTTAGAAGTAAAGATATTTTTGATGAGATTGAAAAATATTATGTTGACGTATCAAGTTATACAGAAATTAAAAACATCATATTAGATAAGAAATTTACCTTTATCTTTCATCTTGCAGCACAAACACAGGTGACAGAAGCTTTATTAAATCCATTAAAAACTCTTGAATCAAACATACAAGGAACATGGAACTTATTAGAAATTTCCAGGGTGCAAAACATCCCAATGGTTTTAGCTTCTTCAGATAAAGCATATGGAATAAGTGAAAAGCTTCCATACCAAGAAAATTTTCCTTTGAATGGTGAATTTCCCTATGAAGTTTCTAAATCTGCAAGCGATCTTGTTACAACTATGTATGCAAATACATACAGTTCCAATGTAGCTTCATTACGATGTGGAAATATTTATGGTGGAGGTGACTTAAATTGGGATCGTTTAATACCTGGAGTGATTAAACATTTGATAACAGGTGAAGTACCCATTTTGAGAACAAAGGGTAATTTCAAAAGAGAATGGGTTTATGTCAAAGACGTTGTAAATGCTTACATTGGAACTGCTGATGCTGTTATGAAAAATAAAAATAAATTTACAGCTTATAATTTTGCATCTGGTGAAACAAAAAGTGTTATGGAGGTATATGAAAAAATTTCAATGTTAGTAATTGGAGAAATAATAAAACCAAAAATTCAGCTGGATTCTAAGTTTGAAATCAAAGATCAAGAGTTAGATTCATCAAGAATAAAAAATGATATAGGCATAGTAAGTAAATTTGCTTTTGAAGAGTCAATTTTAGAAACAATTGAATGGTATAAGTCAAATTTAAGTAAACATTAATTATTCAAATAATGATAGATATTAAAGTCACTTTACAAGGTTACGGTAAAAATTCTTCAATATCTCAATTTGTTGGTAATGAAAATAATGAATTTAATGATTGTAGATTTTGGATAAATAAAGAAATTAAAAACCCAGACATCTGGTTTGTTTTTGAGAACATTATTGAAGAATATGAAGAATGTGATATTGATCCAAAAAATATAATATTTTTATCAGCTGAGACTTCTTACAACAAAGATCATTACCTTAAAACTCCAAGGACAAACTTCTTGAAACAATTTGGAGATATTTATTCATGCTATGATACAAAAATTCCTGCTAACAAAGATATCCCTTTTCTACCATGGATGATAAACGCTAATCACGGTGAAAGCATTTATGCAAAATCTAACAAAGACCTTAATTATTTTTTATCATTACAAGATTTAAAAAAAACTAAGACAATCAGTGTATTTTGTTCTGAAAAAAATTTTACAGAAGGTCATCAAAAAAGATTAGATTTTGTGTATGGTTTAAAGAATTATTTTGGTGAAGAGCTTGATTGGTATGGAAACGGTATAAATCAACTAGATAGCAAATGGGAGGGAATTGCACCTTATAAGTACCACATATCTTTAGAGAATAAAAATATGGATTATGTAATTTCTGAGAAATTATTTGATTCATATCTAGGATTGAGTTTTCCATTTTACTCTGGAGCACTAAATGTTATTGATTATTTTCCAAATAATTCTTTCAAAAAGATTGATATTCATAATTTAGATAGAAGTATTGAAATAATTGAAGAATGTATCGAAAATAATTTGTATGAAAATAATAAAAAAGACATATTGTATTGTAAAAATTTAATCTGCACGGAGCTAAATCTTTTCAATAGGTTATCGTCCATTGCAAAAATTAGCCTTCAAGAAAATAAATCAACAAAAACAAAAGCAAGAATTAAAAATTTAAAAAAATTTGAATCTTCTTTTAAAAAGAAAGAAGATAATTTAAAAAAAATGTATAGTTTTTTAAGAAGGATTAAACAGATTCTATTAAAGAAATGATCGATTCACTGATGTAATCAATTTCATTATCAGTTAAGTTGACTCCACTTGGTAAATTTATTGCATTCTCTCCAACAATTTTTGAATTCTTATTTTCTCCATATTTTTGGCCCCATATTGGATATTGGCTAATTGATGGAAAAACTGGTCTGGTATCAATATTTAATTTGCGTAAATCATCTGAGAACCTATCACGGCTTAAGCCCATTTCTTGATTAAGCAAAATACTTGTCATCCAATGAATACTTTCTGTATTTTTACCTGCTTTACTTAATTTAATCCCATCAAGCTGAGACAAATTCTTAAAGTATCTTGAGTAGTTTCTTCTTTTTGCTTCAATTAAGACCTCTATATTTTCAAGTTGACCTAATCCAAATGCTGCTTGTAAATTGGACATTTTGTATTTGTAGCCCAATTCATCTATCCAAAACGTTCCCGGAACCCTTCCATGATCCCAAAGTTTTTTAAATTTTTTAAATAAATCTTCATTGTCCGTAACAACCATACCCCCTTCCCCAGTAACAAGCAATTTAGCACCCTGAAAACTGAAGCATCCAAAATCTCCAAAAGATCCTACCTTTGTCCCATCAAATGTTGCTCCAATTGCTGGAGCCGCATCCTCAATAACAATTAGATTGTGTTTCTTAGCAAATAAAATTATTTCATCCATTTTTGCTGGATTCCCATATAAATGTACAGGTATTATTGCTTTCGTTTTTTCACTTACAAGACTTTCCAATTCACTTGTATCAATACACCATGTATCAATATCAATGTCTGCAAAAATGGGTTTCGCACCTGTATATTTAATTGCACTAGCTGTTGCGACCCATGTTAGTTCTGGAACAATAACTTCATCTCCTTCACCTATACCGCTTGCAAGCAAAGAAAGGTAAATTGCACCAGTACATGAAGACGTAGCGAGTGCATATTTAGTACCAATAAAATCAGAAAATTTTTCTTCAAAACTATCTAGATGTTTAGACCAATCTTTATTCCAACCGTGATTAACAGCATCTAAAGAATAAATATTTTCATAATGAGAAACCATTGGTCCTGCCGTAAGAATTAAATCTACCGGTCCATTATAAACTTCATTGTAAAATTCAAAATCATAATTGATTTGTCTCGCAAGAAGAGTATTTCTTAACCACTTATTAAGATTTGAAATAACATTATTAAATTCATCGTGATCAATTTTTTCTTTTAATTCTTCTGCAAATATATTTACTGATTCGTCTTTTTCAACTACTTTTATTAATATTTCTCCAAGAACCTCACCATCATTTTTTTGATATAGGTATTTAATTAAATTATCATTTTTTAAATAATCTTTAAGAGTATCTTTTTCTTTCGAGTTAACTCTAGATAGTGGAATCAGTGTTTTTGTATCAGATTTTAGAATACTTAATTGGCAAAGATAGAGTTCTTGTAAATTATTTATAGATTTAATAAAATTAAAATTTTTCGTTACGTTCTGATAAAAATTAAAAACCACAATATAATATTAAATCATTTTCTGCTATTTATTAAAAATTGTTACTTTAATCAATAAAATTTGTCGAATTTCTAGTTTATGATATTGATATACTATTTTTGAATGAATAATAAAAATGTCATTGTTTGTGGAACTTTTGAAATTATTGAGGCTATAAGTAAAAAAATCCTTGAAACTTCTGAAAGTGTAATCTTTATATGTAGTGATAAACCAAAAAATAAATCTATAGAATCAATCAAAATAAATTATGTTAATAATCAAGATGAAGCAGAAAATTTAATATTAAAAAATTCTCCAATGAAAGAGGATTTTCTTGTATCTTGTTATTGGCCGTGGAAGTTTTCAAAAAAAATAGTAAATAAATTTAAAGAAAACTCCTTAAATTTTCACCCTTCACCACTTCCAAAAGACAGAGGTTGGTATCCTCATGTACATCAGATAAGGAATAAAAATGACTCCGGTGTCACATTGCATGTAATTGATGAAAAACTTGATAGTGGAGATATATGGAAACAAAAAAAAGTAAAGCTTGACTTTCCAATTACTGCAGGGGAAGCTCATGAAGCTTTAAAGAAAGAAATTATTAGTTTATTTAATGAAAATTGGAAAAGCATATTCGAATCTAAGATTAAAACTTTTCCTCAAAAAGAAGATGGTAATTTTTATTCAAAATATCTTCTACCAACTCCTGAAATAATTACAATCGAAGAAAACTCTAATGAAGAGAAAATACTAAGACAAATAGCAAGTAGAAATTTTTCCAATAAATCTTTTGTAAAAATAAAAATCAATAATGAAATTGAAAAGTATATTCATATTAGTTTCTCTGATAATGGAAATATTGAAGAATAGAATAGAGTTTCTTTAATGTCAAAATTTTGGAGTAGTGATTTAGAAACCGGTTATTACGATAAAATATTGGTTAAAGGTCTTAAGAGAAACAGAGGTATTCAAGCAAACTGGCACAATATAACTTTTGATAGAATAAAAAAATATTTATTACAAGATAAAGAACACTTAGATTATGCTTGTGGGTCAGGTTCATTAATTGGTCTTTATTCAAGTGCAAACTCAATTGGAATTGATATTTCAGATAAACAAATTGAATATGCAAGCAATAAATATGGTGATAGAGGTAAGTTTTACACACTTGAAGAATTTGAATCTGATAATCAAGAAGAAAAATATGACATCATCACTGTTCTTGGACTTATAGAATTTTTAAATCAAAATGATAATTTAGAGGTTTTGAATAAGCTACACAAAGCTTTAAGACCAAGTGGAACTTTAATTTTAACAACACCAAACTTCAACACCACAATGTATATTTTAGATGTAGTAATTAATTTTTTTGGACCTGTTAGTTATAAAAATGAGCATTTGAGTAAATTTAATGAACGTAAATTAAGAAACCTAATTGAAAATTCAAATTTTGATCAAATTGAAATTGATAAGTTTATTAATTTTCCAGTTTTCCTTTCTTTTTTAAGTATTAAATTTGGGTTAAATTTAAATAAAATAATTGCAAAAATCACTCAAAAAAAGATGGGTTATTTATTATTTGCTAAATTAACTAAATAATTTATAAAACTTTTAGGTATTTATAAACATAAATTATTTGTTACCATAAACCCGTGAATAAAAACTTAATTGACCTAACGATTATTCTCCCAACGATTAACGAATGTGAAAATTTAGAAAAACTAATACCAGAAATAGTAAGCAGTATTAACAAATCATTAATTAGAAACTACGAAATAATTGTTGTTGACGATGGATCTACAGATAATACAAAACAATTAATTTTCAATTTGAATTCAAAAAATGAGAATATTAAATTACTCGAAAGAAAAACTGAACCATCTTTACCTATGGCTATATATGATGGAATAAATAAATCTAATTACGAATATGTAATGTGGCTTGATGCTGATGGTTCGATGCCTGCTATAACTATCAAAGATTTGATAAATTTACAAAGTAAAAATTTAGAAAATGTCATTATTGGATCCCGATTTGTAAAAGGAGGGGGATATAAAGGAATTCAAGAAATTGGTAAAACCTCATTTCTTTCAGCTTTAGTCAACGTTCGTCAATCCAAAGATTCAGTTTCAGGAATGATTGCCTCAACCTTATTTAATAAATTGTTAATTTTTATTTTAAAAAGTCCAATTAAAGATTTAACAAGTGGGTTTATTATTGGGAAAAAATATTATTTTGCTGAAGAATCATTTTCCAAGTCTTCCTACGGGGAATATTTTCTTTATTTGATAACAGAGTTAATGAGAAAAGGCATAAATATTCAAGAATTAGGTTATATATGTGAAACAAGAATATATGGTGAGTCAAAAACTGCAAGCTCGTTGATACAACTTTTTAAGAGAGGTGTACCATATATAAAGGCAGCTATTGTTTCTAGGAGAATTAAATGAAGATATTAGATCAAGAAGAAAATTTACTTGCATATATTATTCGTTATCAAGATATTAAAGAGGGTAAAAACTTCATCACCAGTAATGATGCTGAATTTCAATTGGCATCGTTTAATCTAAATGAGGATACAACAATTGAAAGACATTACCACCCAAAACAAGAAAGAAAAATAAGTTTTACAAATGAAGTTTTAATAGTTTTGGATGGTGAATTAGAGGTTGTGATTTATGATAATCAAAAAAACCATATTCAAACTGTAAACCTTAAAAGCTTGGATACAATCGCACTAATTGATGGAGGTCATGGAATCTCCTTCAATTCAGAAACAAAGTTTATAGAAGTAAAGCAAGGTCCTTACAATGAAAAAACTGATAAAAAGAGATTTTAGATTTGATTAGAGTATTCGAGCCAAAGCTTACAAATAAAGATTTGCTATCGGTTTTTAGATCTTTATTAAAAAACAATATATCTGGTACTAGTCAACCTGTAAAAGAATTTGAAATCTTGGCATCCCAAAAATTTGATAGGAAATTTGCAGTATGTGTATCAAATGGAAGTGTGGCTCTGGACTTAGCTTTACAGACGCTCAGTCTATCTGAAGATGATGAAGTAATAATCCCTTCGCATACGATTATCTCAGTACTGTCTGCAGTAATCAGAACAAATGCAAAACCTGTTTTTTGTGACGTTGATTCCAATTCATGGAATATGACTTTAGAAAATGTAAAAAAATGCGTTACAAAAAAAACAAAAGGCATAGTTATGGTTCACACGTATGGCTTGCCTGCTGAAGCAAAACAAATTGAGGAATTTTGTAATAACAATAATATAAAACTTGTTGAGGATTCGGCAGAAGCACATGGGCAAAAATATGAAGACAGATTATGTGGTTCATTTGGAGATATATCTACATTAAGTTTTTATGCTAACAAACATATCACAATGGGAGAAGGAGGCTTGGTTATGACTGATTCAGAAGATAGTTATAAAAAACTTCTACAAATGCGCAATTTAGATTTTACTTCAGAGAAAAGATTTTATCATGAAAATTTCTTTTGGAACTATAGATTAAGTGGAATTCAAGCCTCTTTAGGTATTTCACAATTACATAATCTTGAAAATGTAATTGCTCAAAAAAGAAAACAAGGCCTGGAATATCAAGAGCTTCTACTTCCATACTCCGAAGATATACAGTTACCATTAGATAGTTCAAATGGTTCAAATAATCATTATTGGGTTTTTGGAATCGTTCTTAAAAAAGAAAATATTAGAGATCTTCTAATTGATAGATTGTTTAATGATGGAATAGAAACAAGACCATTTTTTTGGCCCTTACATCTGCAACCCGCATTGACAAAAAAATCGATTGAAATAAATGCAAATACTCCAGTTTCTGAAAAAATAGGATTAAATGGTTTATACCTTCCTTTGGGTCGTCATATAAAGAAATCGACTCAAAAATTTATTGTTGAAAAAGTAATTAACAATATCAAAGATTTTTAATTATTTTTAAAGATTCAGGAAGTTTATTAATTGTAAAATCTGGTTTTACATTACTTTTATAACCATACTTATTATTTTTTATGTAGATAGTTCTCATATTACATTTTTTCCCAAGCTCTATATCTGAATACTTATCTCCAATTACCCAAGATTTTCTTAGAGATATATTGAAGTCTTTCCTTGCTTTCAAGATCATACCAATATTAGGCTTCCTATCTTTCGAAGAGTTCTCATTTGTTGACGTATCAAAATAAATTTTGTCAATTCTTCCATTATTTTTATTAATTGTACGAGAAATTTCATCATTAATTTTTTTAACCATTTTTGTATCAAAGTAGCCAAGACCAACACCGCTTTGGTTAGAAACAATGATATTAAATAAATTCAGTTCACTTAATTTTGAAATTGTTTCTAAATTTTCCTTTGGTATATGAATATCATTTACATTATTAAGATATCCTACATCTTTGTTAATTGTTCCATCTCTATCAAAAAATATTGCACCTTTTGAATTATCAATTTCTGGATTTTGTATTGTTGTTGAAGTATTTGCTAGTTGAGGGTGTTCTTGAATCTTTGTATTATATTTTTCTAAAACAATTTTTTCAATAGGATTTTGTATCCATTCTTTAGATAAAAAGTAAATATCTGGTTTTATTATTTCTAACATATTATTTGGAATCAATTCATTAAAAGAAACAATTATTAATTTGTTGTTATAAGCATTTAAAGTTTTTATTCTTTTATCTAATTTTATGAATGGTCTTTCATTTCCTTTATATAAACGTATACTTTCATCAGAATTTATAAGAACAATTAATTTATCTACTTTTGAGCTACAGTGATCTAAAGCTAGTTTGTGTCCATCATGAAGGCCATCAAAAGATCCACTTATTACACCAATCGAGTCCTTCCGACTCAAACTCTCAATATAATTTTTAAGATCTATTTTGTCTTTTAGTATCAATTTTTAAACTAATGAATTTTCGATATTCATACAAATAATTTGGCCAATTGTAATGTGAGCTTGTTGAACAATACCTGGAACGGTCGATGGAATAGAGATAATAAGCTTTGAAAATGCTTTTAAATCCTCAATATTGTTCCCAGCCATACTTATTACATTTAGTCCCATTTCCTCAGCTTTATTTCCCGCTTCAATGATATTTTTGCTTTTTCCTGACGTGGTCATAAGAAAAAGTGCATCTTTTTCATTTCCCAGAGCTTCAATTTGTTTTGAAAAAACATATTCATATCCAAAATCATTACTTAAGGATGTAAGGACTGACGTATCAGTATTGATTGATATTGCAGGAATAGGTTTTCGATTTTTCATAAATCTCCCAACTAACTCAGCAGCAAGATGTTGTGAATCAGATGCTGATCCTCCGTTCCCACAGAATATAATTTTCCCCCCGCTATTAAGAGTTTCAATACACATTTCTGATACTTTTGCTATTTCATCTATAAGAGTTAATTGATATTCTGCTACTTCAGATGATTGATTTAAATAATTTAAAATTTCTTTTCTTGAAATTTTGTTTGGGTCAAATTTTTTATTCATACTAAAAGTTTTATAATTTCATACTAATATTAAAAAATTGGGAAAACTATTCCTATCATATTATGAATAAAAAAAAAGTAGTATTTGCTCAACCATGGGGAGGTCTTGGAGACAATCTCCAATTTTCTAACCTTCCCAAGCTTTACACCAGTAAAAATTTTCAATTTCAAATATCTTACATTAATCATGAAAGAAATAAGAATATATATGATTTTTGTTGGAAATCAAATCCTTATTACAGTGGAAAAACAATCTCTAAGCCAAATATTGGTTGGAACAAATGGATTGATAATTACACGCAAGTTCTAAACAACAAGGATTTAAATGCCATTCAAGTCATCAATGTATGTCATGGATTTGAACCGGGTGATGGCTATCCTTCTATTTACCTTGACGGCAATTATGAATCAAGGCCAACTGATTTTGAGTATGTAGCTGATTTCAATGCAATTTCTAGTATTCCAAGTGAGATTGGATGGAAGAATCTTTATGATCATATAAAAAACTATGATTACACATCCTTAAATTTCCCAACTGTAAAAGACCTCAAAAACAATTCAGATTACTTTAGTTCAGATAAATCAATAGATGTTAATTCAATTTTTGAAACAATTGATATACTTTCTCGGACAGAAACATTTATTTGTCTTTATTCAGGTTCTCAAACTTTGGCAGCTGCACTTAAAAACAAAATTGGAAGACCAAATAATATTATGTCTTTTATTCCAAGTCCTGAAAAAATTACTCATTTTGAGGGAAGGTTTATGTTTGATAATACAGAATATCAAACGGTAGATGGAAATCATGACGGAACAATAAATGATAGAAAAATTGATAATTATACAAAAATTCTTACTTTTTTAACTTAATTTTTTATTAATAAAAAGTAAATTTATATCAGGAATATATTTTGACGCAGATAAAAACTTATACTTATATGCTTCAAGCAATAATTTGAAATTTGAATCGTTTCTCGAATTTTTAATAAGCTTAAAATCTTTTTTTAAAAAATTATAAATTTCTAAAAGCTTACTTCCCCCAATATAATTTTCCGATATGCAAGTTTCTAAAATTATTGCATAGGTATTTGAAATATCTTTACCAAACCCTTTTAAAACTTTTAATTCAGCACCTTGTACATCCATGGCAATTAGATCTGGAGTTTTTAGATTAAGCTTGTCATATCTTTGGATTTCAATATCAATTTCTTTCTGAACGGATTCTCTTTGGAAATCAACATCAGATGAATCTCTATTATCAAAATTAATATCAAAAAAACTTCCAATTCCATGATTTTCATATTTTTCTTTATTAACAGCTTTAAATTTACCAATTTTTTGTTCGTCACTTAACGCTAAATTAAATATATGATGTTCAGAATCAAGAGAACTATTCTGAAAATTTTTTTCAATTAATGATTTTAAACTTGGATCTGCTTCAAAAATATAATTATTTGAAGCATTGAAATAATTACCAAGAAAGATCGAGTCGAGTCCATCACGTGACCCAATCTCTGCGATGATATCTATTTTTTCTCTATTTAAATAATCTAAACACCAAGCATAATTATCAGTCAAGAGACATTCTCATTTCCAATACTTTGACATTTGGTATTTTATCTCCTGCAACATTAACCCCTGATTTTTCAACTACATTTGAAGCCATATTTTGTGCATACATTAGAGAGTCCAATATATCTTCTTTTTTTAAATATTCTGATACAAAACTTGCTAAGAAAGTATCTCCTGCTCCAGAAAGGTCTCTTACCTCTACTTTGTTTTCTACAGGATATATTTTTTCTTCATACTGAAATCCTTTACTTCCTAAAGTCACAATAAATTTTGATAGTTGATCTTTTTGTGTAGTAATAAAATTTTCAGATTTTAAATATTCAAAATAATTTACTTTAATGAAGTCTGCACCCAAACACCATCCATCTAGTGACTTACTAGTTTGCAAAAAAGACATTTTACTTTTTTCAAATATTTCTGAAATCTGAGACGTACTTAAAAAACCTTTATCGTAATCAGAAATAACTACAGCATCATATTTTGAAATGTCTAAATCATTAAATTTATCATAATTATCATCAACTGGAAGATCATCGTTTTCATCAAGCCTTAGTAACATTTGCTTGCTTTTTGAATCAATAAATCTAGTTTTTGTAATTTTGCTAGAGTTTGTAGCAAGGTCACAGTCAATCCCTAATGAAGATAGATTATTGGCTACATTACCAGCCATTCCAATATTGCTTGTTTTGCGAATTGGCTCTAATACAGGTACAGGTGCCTCAGGACTGACCCTTTCAATCTTTCCATATAAAAATATGTCCTCACAAGAATCTCCGACAATTAGAACTTTCACAACTTTATTCTATTTGATTTAAATATTTTTCGACAGAGCAAAATTTGTAATTACCCCATATTTGTTCGGAACATGTATTAAATTGATATCTATCTAACAAATCTTCGGGAAAATTTATGTAATTTATTGAGACACCAATCTTTTCACTGATTATCTCACCAATCGATTGAAAACTTCGTGGTGAGCTTGTTCCTAAATCAAATATGCCCGATGATTTATCATTATCAAGGACTAAATTTATAACATCATCAACAAAAATAAAGTCTCTATAAAAGTTAGGAGAACCTTCAAATAGTGTTATTTGTCCCTCATTTTTTGCCTGATGAAGAAATGTACTTACAGGACTAGCTTGACCAATGATAATTTTATTTTCCTCACCAGGACCATAAACATTGAAGTATCTAAAACCTTGAATTAATTCAAATTTGTCTAAGTTATCCATAACCCACTTATCAATTTCTAATTTTGAAATTGCATATTCGTTAAGAGGATCAAACCCTTTTTCATTATTCCCATAGACAGATGCAGAAGATGCATATTTTATTGGAATCTTATGCTTAATAGCTTTTTGAAACAGCTCAACGGAATATTGAAAATTGTATTTACTAAATAAATCTTTATTTACTTCACGAGTGTTTGTTATTGCCCCTTGGTGAAGAATTAGTGTAATATTTTCCCAATTATTAAAATCAGACAGAAAATTAAAACACTCATTCTTTTCTAAATTTAAGATATTGCTATCGTTTTTAAAATAATTTAAAAATCTTTTCCCAATAAAACCATCTGAACCAGTGAGCAAAATCATTTTAATATTTTAAATATTTCATTAATTTGAAAGGCAATATTTTTAGGATGTATGAGATAACTTTTAGTTGGAATTTTGGATAAATAATTCCATTTGAGTTTAAATTTTTTATAATAAAATTTCCAGCACTCTTCGATGTCATAACAAAAGGAGGATCTTTATGGTCTTTAGACATATTTGTTATTACTTTTCCAAATCTTATAAACAGGTAATTCTTAGGATTCAAAAGCTTTATAGAAGTTTCCAATTTCTTTTTTGATAAACCATAAATGTAGTTTTTGTATCTGGGTTTAACAGCAGCCATTGATGATATATAGATATATTTATCAACGCTTTTTAAATTATTTTCAAATGCCCTTGTTAACACATAAGGTACTTGAAAATTTATAACGTCTGTTTTTTGAATTTCTTCATTTGTTGGAATCTGATAAGTTCTATTTTCAGCCAAGAATCCATTAAAAAATATAATTTTAAGATTTTTTTTATTTTCTAGAAAATTAATTATTTTTTCCAAATCCAAAATATAATCATCAACTTTTAAATATGATTTTTGTTGAGTTTCATCATTATCAGCTCTAGATATTGAAAAAACATTAAATTTTTTTGTGTCAATCAAGTTTATAAAGCTCTCTGCAAGCTCAGAAGAGCTCCCAATGATAACAATATTTTTTTCTTTCATCCAAAAAGTCCAGACAAGAGGAAAAAAGCCCCAAAAAGTATTAAAGAGAATAACACTCTTTTGTTATTGATAAGTAAATGAATGATTTCTTCAGAATTTTTGTTAATTGTATTGTTTGTGAATATAAATATAAAAAAAACATATGAAATTAACGAACAAATAAGATAAATTGATGACAAGTCATTCAAGTAAAGAGTCTTAATTAATATCAACCAAATTGTATATGTAACAGATGCCATTAAAAAAGATGATTTAAATATAAATTCAAGTTCTGATAGTTCATAGTTTTCATTTAAAAATTTTTTTATCCTTGTATTAATTATTTCTCTGTTGTTCAAGATCGAGTATTTTTTTGCAGAAACAATTCCTAGTGATGTGAAAAATACAAAAAGAAATAATGGGATTGACAAATCTATAGTTACTGCATTAGAACCTATTAATAATCTAATTATAAATAGGAATGAAATAATTAATATGTCAAAATATTTTTTATATTTGAAAAGAAAAGAGTAGCTTGTTGTCCCAAATACATAAACAAATGAATAAAGCAACACTGTGCTGTCCAAATAGAAAAGACCTATTTTTCCAATTACAAAAAAAATAATTAAAATAAATTGTGCATTTTTTATTGGTATCTTCTCAGAAGCTAGAGGTCTTTTGTTTTTTGTTGGATGATTTAAATCTGATTCTAAATCTAAGATGTCATTTAAAACATATGTTGAAGAAACGACAAATGAAAAGAATACAAAAACAAGTATCAATTCAACAATATCTTCTGTATTTATTTCACCGTAAGCGAATAAAGGAATGAAAATAATGAAATTTTTTAACCACTGTTCAATTCTTAAAAGTTCAACATAATTTTTCATCACTCACATAATACTCGAGAAATATGAACTTTATTTATTCTTCTTTGTACAATGACTAAAATTGTAAATAGTGAGCAGTAGTAAAAACTATTATTATCCAAATATTGACGGGGTCAAATTTCGACTGAGGGATATCAAATCAGATGAATTCATACTCATGACGCATCTGGGTTTAGGAGATCAAATTATATTAAATGGATTAGTAAACCATCTTTCAGATAAGTTTAAAAAAATACATCTCACAGTTCACACAAACACAATTAGTAATATCGAGTATCTATATTCACAAAATAAAAACATTAAATTAATTGAATTACCCAAAAATAATGAGTTAGAAACACTTGAGAATTACTCATTAGATAATAAGTTAGAGATTCTTCAATTAGGCTTTAATAAAGTTAAAAAAACACCATTTAACTTAGCTTATTATCGTCAATTAAAAATACCGTACTCGTATTCTTTTAATAAATACTTTAAGCCTGAAGATATTAATAAAGAGAAAGAACTCCAAGTAGAGTTGTTAAATTATTATTCAGCAAATCCATCTCAAATTGTATTAATACACAACGAGTCGTCCAAAGGAACTTTCGAGCTTAAAAGTATAAAATCAAATAACAATATATATGTAACTAAAGAGAGTGATATTTATAGCAATTTATTTCTATATTCAAAAATAATATCAGAAGCAAATGAAATACATTGCTTGGATAGTAGCTTTCTCCATTTAGTTGAACGGACAAATACAGATGCAAAGCTTTATTTTCACGATTTGTTTGGGGCAAGTGTTAGATTGTCTAAAAATTGGTACTATGTAAGATATGAACATTGAAATCCCAATTTCTGTTGGAGAGCTTGTTGATAAATTAACTATTTTAGAAATAAAAAAAGAAAAAATTAAAGATACAAATAAATTAATAAATATCAATAATGAATATGATAAATTAAGTAAATTAGAAACTAAATTAAAAAATAAAAACGAAGAAGAGTACACAAAACTATTTAACGAATTAAAAACTATAAACCTCAAATTGTGGGAAATTGAAGATAAGATACGTATTTTAGAATCCGAAACAAAATTTAATGAAGAATTTGTAGAGCTTGCCAGAAGTGTTTATTTTACAAATGATGAAAGATTTGAGTCAAAAAATAAAATTAATAAATATTTTGGCTCAGAATTTGCTGAGGAAAAACAGTATATTGAATACAAATAAGTAACCTAATTATGTTCAAAGAATATTTCACACTAATTATCGTTTCGATTTTTATTATTTTATCTTCTAATTTTGTAAAATCATTATCTACAGACAATAATAAAATTTTATTTTCTTCTATCGCATTCATCATTTCTTTATCTATATTTAACTTCTTTTATTTATTAAAAAAATGAATAAAAGTAATCATATTCAGAAAAAGATACTTAAATCTTTTTTCCCTTATACTTTATTATTTTTTATTACATTATTAACCCAGAATGTTTATTTAAATATTGAAACAATTGAATGGGATATTGCTTCTTATCTTATTGCCACCCAAGATATTAAATCAGGATTTTTACCAAATCAAACTCAATGGGAATCAAAGGGACCTATCTTTATTTATTTATACTTCTTTCTTTCAAATATTGCCCAAGGATCGCTTGTTATTTTTAAGTTATTAAATGATTTACTTCTTTTTTTAACTGCTGTATTTTTATTCGAATTGCTTTTACAAAAACTTAATAATATGACAATTTCAATATCTGGCAGTACTCTTTTTTTATTACTTATGAGCCAAAGCTGGGCCTTAAGTGGATATTCAGAGTTATATGCTCTTTTCTTCATTTCTATAGCAATTTTGATAATTTCAAAATTTAAGTATTCAAATATTCACTATATTTATGCAGGTTTTATTTTATCAATTGCAACTTTGATTAATCAAGGAACAGCAATATTTATAATTCCAATCTTGATTTCAGAATATGTTTTAAATAATAAAAAAGATTATTTCTTAAAAATCGCAATGATGAGTCTGGGATTTCTTATTCCTCACTTAATTTTTTTAATTTTATACGGCTTGAACAATTTACTAGATATTTATTTTGCGACATTTATTACTATACCCTTTGCCTACATCCAAGCCCAGTATGCTAATTTTTATGAGTTAACAGTTTTCTTAAGAGAAGTGGCTGAAGTAAATTTTTATGTTTATTTATCAATAATTACCTTAGTTGTACTTTCTTTATCTAATTTTGTAACTTCACCATATTTTAAATTTAAAAAAGAATTTTTTGACTTATATAATCAATTTATTTTTTTTAGTCTTATATTTTATTTTGTTGGATCTCATAATTACTATCATCATCTAATATTCCTATTATTTTTTATTCCATTTTTAATTCCAAAACTTATAAATAAAAAACAAAAACTTTTTTTTTCAGTTGTTGTTTTGTTTGGACTCTTAATGAATATGAGTATGACTATTGAAAAATCTCTAAATAATTTAAACAACATATCATCTATTCAAAATGAATACCCTTTATACAATTTGTCAAAAGAGATAGATTCATATTTTGAAGGCGATTATGAAGTTCTTGCATTCGATTACAACTTAATTTTGTTTTACCTTGATAAGAAAAATTACTCATATATTGTTCATCCATCAAACCATTATGAAGAAGATATTATTAAAGTTTTAAAAAGTTTAAATAAGTTAGAAGAAAATTACATATCAACGCTAATTGATTCTGAACCGGATGTAATTATTTGTAATCCTACAATGATCATTCGAGGTATACCTGTAAAACTCAATGAATTGTTTAATTGTGAGGTAAGTGATTATAAAAAAAATTATAAAAAACTTGATACAAGTAAATATCGTATAGATGAAAATTTAAATTTTTACTTTGATCCCTACAAAGAAATTAGTGTATTCATTAAAAGATAAATTAAGACCAAATATTAGAAAAAACAGAATTAACTAATTGTGGTATTAATTCGTAGAAATCTTTTGATTCTGTATTTGGGGATTCTATATTTACTTTTCCATATACGTATCTTTCCTGAAAAAATAAAGTAGAAATAGTAGAAATAAAAATTACTAATTTACTATTTATATTTTTAGTCAGTTCACTATTTTTAAAATCGTATATAACTTTTATAGTCAGAGGGACTAATAATATACTAAAAATTCTACTTGTATCTAATCCTAAGCTTGTAGCCCCAATCATTAATAACAAAGAAATCAGATATTGTCTTGATTGGGACCATGGCTTTTTAAATAATAAGTAAAGAAAAAGAAAAATTAATCCCAAAAAACCAGACCATAAATATTCTAGAAAATTACTTGATATAAATTCGACAGAACTTTGAAGAACCCCATCATTAAAAATAAATCTGATTCTAGATCTACCAGAAAAATTAATTTGGTTTAAAAATCTATTCATTATAAAAAATCCAAAGATAAATGGTGTAATCGAAAAGATTAAATAATTTTTTAAATTTTTATGAATATACAAAATTCCAATTGTAATTATTGAAAATAAAGCAATGGCATAATGGTTAAGGGTAAGTATTAAAAAGAGAAGAGAGAGGGTGATATTAACATTATTCTTAAGAATTTTTTTACAAATTATAACCAAAATGTAAACAGAAAGTATATCTACATATCCAACAAACCATGAGATAGTTACGACCCATCCTGAAATTAAGAATAAAGAAGACCAGTCGCCAAGAAAATCAAGCTCTAAACAAATTAATAAAATAAAAAATTGTATGAACAAATATGTAATTATTAAATATCTATCTAACGTTTCTATGTTTAAAACATTTCCCAAAATAAGTAATAGTGGTGATTCTATAAAAAACTGAGTTAAGGAACTCTTCTCATTAAACAAATTTTTACTTATATTGAAATGTTCTTCAATTTGGTCCAAGAAAGTAACCTTGTATACAATATGTACCAATACTTGTAAAAATAAGTAGTTAAAAAAAAAGTTTGGGTTTAGTTTTTTTAAAAACATACAAACTATCTTAATAAAAAAATATATGCAAATACTTGATATCTATAATGATGTGATGGATTCAAAAGTGAGAAAATTTTGATTGTATCTTTATTGGCTCTTATATCAAAATATGCAATCTTTTATATTTTTTCTTATTCAACTGGAAAATCTGTAATAAAAATATATGAATTTGTAAGAAAACAAAAGATACCGAAGGAAATCTTATATACAAATGTAAAGATTATCTATCCTATATTAGGTTTGTTTGCTGTTGGAAATTTATTAGTAGTATTTAATTTCTTTTATCCTCTGGAAAATATTTATATTTACTTGATACTTTTAGTCTTCAACATACCTGCAATATTGGATTTAAATATGAAGTTAAAAATTGACCTAATTACATTAGTCAAATATTTAGCTATACCGACAATATTGGTTATCTCAACTTTCGACACAAGCTTTAATTATGATGCAGGATATTACCATATTTATCACCAAGCCTGGTTGAGAGAATCTAACTTGATATTAGGCTTCGTAAATATTTTTTGGCCTTTGGGCATGTCATCAATCTATGAATATTTGTCGGCAATTTTATGGTTTGATACAAGTTTTGTTTTATTGCATTTTTTAAACTTAATTTTTATACATTTTTTTTATAATTTTATATTTGAAAATATTGTAAATAATGTACATAGCGATTTAAAAGTTGCTTCAGTTTTTTTGTTAATATATTCATTTCTAGATAATTTTGGGATTGGTGGGGGAAGAAATGGTTTTATCTATATTCAAGGTGTTGGCAAGCAAGATATAGCTGTCGGTATTCTATTTTTCTTTATTTCGATTGTTTTAATAAAAGCAATAAAAGATAAAAACTTTTCAAGTGTGGATATTTTTTTTGCATCTTTATTAATTTTGTTTTTGTACGAGATAAAATTATCTAGTGTGATAATTGCACTTGTTTATATTTGGTATCTCGCAAGTGCATTCAAAAATTCAAAATATGATTTTAAATATATTTTATTTCCTAATATATTTGCAATTTCATTATTTCTAATTTGGACTTTAAAAAGTTTTTTGACAACATCTTGTTTAATTTTCCCTGTTACTGTTACTTGTTTTGAAAATATGAATTGGTATGTTATTGGGTCTACTGAGTCGTATGAGGGTATTACAAAATTTGCAAGCTACTCATATAATTTTTCCATTCCATTTATGGATTGGGTAAAGGAAACTGGTTCCTTTGAATATAGAAGCCAAGTGTTTTTGAATTTTATATTTTCTTTTTTAGCATTATGTTTTATAAAAATAATATTTTTTCGTAATAAAAAATTTGATAAAACTAATATAAATTTATTATTTATAAGTTCATCTTTTGTATTATTTAATATTATTTATTTACTATTTTATGGGCCAATTCCTAGATATACAGTCGGTGTTTGCCTTCTAGCAATTTCATTAATAGGATTTTTCTCAAAGGACACTTTTCAAAAAATTCCAATTTTAATTACTGCTACATTAGTTGTTGCATCCCTGTCACTTGTAGTGAGGTCTAGTTCATATATATCACTACTGAATAATGAAGAATTTAGAATCTTTGATCCAAGAACGAATAATGAGATAAACAATGAAATAGGGTTTGAACCATTCGAAAATGGATGGGTTCTTTCAAGGGATAGAGATCAATGTTGGTCCAATACCAGATGTTTAAATGCAGAAGTTGAATTAGAAATTATCCAAGGAAAAATTTTTAAAACAGCTTATAAAATGAATGAAAATAATGAATAAGGCATTAATTCGAATAATTATGATCTCTATACTGAATTTTTATACTCTTAAATTAAGCACATTTATTGATGTAGATCAATTTAAAAGAGACATTGACATTTTTTATATATTCCAAAATATCTCTTATGGCACAGTCTTTATAATAGTTTCTATTGCCGTTGCTTTATTAACTGTTGTGCTAATTTTATTTTTTAAGCCCTTCATTGAAGTTTATTTAATTTTTCATTTGAAGATTAGCTTTTATTTTTTCATCAATTTAGTATCTATTTCGACAATTTACTTAGCATTTAGAGTTTATGGTTACTCAAGATTAATGATTTTGATTTATCTCCTAGTATCAACATTTTCTTTAATAATCTCTGATAAAGTAAAAAAATAATCTGGGAGATAGCGCTTGTCGAAGTACCTTTAATTCTGGTAAGTTTAAAAAAATATTAGAATACATGACCCCTTCCTTGTAAGGGAAGAACGATTAAATACTAGAGAGTATCAGAGAA
>TARA_B100001057_G_scaffold100964_1_pt1 | contig 35606 bp, 26 predicted proteins | sample TARA_B100001057 | Tara Oceans TARA_B100001057 (sample SAMEA2621839) | marine metagenome | biome: marine biome (ENVO:00000447); feature: surface water layer (ENVO:00002042); material: "saline water (ENVO:00002010), including plankton (ENVO:xxxxxxxx)" | depth 5 m | reverse complement strand
TCCAATCCCTGTGACGGCTCCAGTGGCCGCAAAGCCTTCGTTAAATACCGTTCCTAAACCTCAGGTTCAGGGTCCAGTTTCGGTTGGTGATTTAGATTCAAGGCCTCGGCTTCTTAATAGACCTTCAACTAGATACCCTTCTGCCTTGCTTAGGCGAGGAATTCGAAGCGGCACGGTTATTTTGGAGGTTAGTATTTCCATGAGTGGAAGGGTGAAAGTAAGGCGAGTTATTTCCAGTTCCCACCCCGAACTCACTAAGATGGCATCTTCATTTGCTTCTCGTGCAAGGTTTTCAGCACCCAAGAAAGATGGTAAATCTGTTGAAGCCCTTTACCGTTGGCCAATGACTTTGCAGCCACCAAATTAATGTTATACCACAAAATCATTATTGCTTTAATTTTCACGATAGGAGCGAGCTTTGCATCGCAACTCCCTATTGATCCCATCTGGCAGTCAGAATCCTTTTTAAAGGCATATACGGCATCATATGGGGTTGATTCGAGGATTGAACCCAAACTGAGTCCCGAAGAAAAGAAGGTCCTTGAATCAGTCGCAGAAAATATGGGCAAGAAGGATAGAAAAGGTGCAATATCTATTCTTTCAGAAAACGCCCTCACCTATGATAGTCCTGCTTTACTGTTTAATCTCGCAAGTTTGCTTTTTGAACAAGGGCAAGCACCGGCATCGATAACTAATTTTACAAAGGCGATAAAGTTGCAGCCTAATTTTCGTGACGCACACCGCAACATAGCGATAGCTCATGTTCAAGAGGGAGATTTTATAAAAGCTGAACCTTCACTAAGAAGAGCCATAGAGCTTGGTGCACAAGATGGTCTTACAATGGGTCTCCTTGGTTATTGTTTAAATCAATCAGGTAAGCCCAATGATGCTCTTCAAGCATACAGGATGGCCAAATTAACAATGCCAAAAGAGATACAGTGGCAAGTAGGAGAAGCAACAGCACTAATGAAATTAGGTAGCTTGGAAAAAGCGGCTTCAATCTATGAAGGAATACTTATCGATGAACCAAAGCGCGTTGGAATATGGGTCAATTTGGCTAACATAAGAATGCAACAAGGAGAATCTGTTCGAGCAATCGCCGATCTTGAAGCAGCTAGAAGGCTACGAGGATTAGATCCTGTTGCAATGATTACACTTGGCCATCTCTACCTTAATGAAGAGCTTTCGAATCAAGCAATGAATTGTTATAAGAAATCTTTGGAGGATCCAGAGGCCGTCGCTATAAGCCAGTTAGCTAAAGCTATTGACTACCTTTTACAGTATCGCCTATGGACTCTAGCTGATAAGCTTAGCGGTGATATTAAAGCTGTGGCTTATTTTAAAGATAAAATAAATAAGGATGACAATATCAATCATCGTTTTGAGCGTGCTGATGCCATTATTCAGATGAACCTTGGAGACCGTGATAAAGCAGCAAAGCGCCTAGAAAGCATTATTAGAAAAGATCCCCTTGATGGAGAAGTGTTATTCACATTGTCAGAATATTTCTTGGGTAATAAAGAGGAAGAGAAAGGCTTAATGTTACTAGAACAAGTCGTTCCAGTCCAGGGATTTACAGCTCGCGCAGAGCGTCGGATAGGGGAAGTTTACGTTTCTAGGGGTGATTATAAAAAAGCACTTTCTGCATTAAAAAAAGCTCAGAATTTAGAGCCTCATAAGGCACTTGAGGAATACATCAATAGTGTGGAAAGGCTTTATAAATTATACGAAAGAAACTGAGCAGAGAAGAGGCTTGGTATTTTTCTTCAGTCCTTAATTAAGAAAGGACTGAATCTTGCTAAACAATAATTATATGATAGCAAGATATTCATCCGATTCATCTGATGTCGTTAGAGCATTCATCTTAGTTACCTTTATTGGTTTTATTGGTTTTTTAAATTATGTCTTAGCCGTTAATAAATCGAATAAACAAGAGTCTCTGGACGTAACAAATAAGAAAGCAGAGGCAGTAGATAAAGATGAAGACCTAATCGAGAGTTTTCAAAATACTCTCAAGAGTAAGGGAATCGAAAAACTTCAAATTAAAAATGTTTATCCGATTTCTAAGAATGACGATTTAGAAAGGTTTTCCTTACAAATAGATGAGGTCTCTAGCGATGACAATAAAGTTGATACAATCGATCGTTTACACGTTGAAGTAAAAAAATCAGTATCTGGCAAACAAGAGATTACAAAAATAATTCTTCCTAAACGTTTACATAATGAATCTTCTAATACATTAGGTTTAAACGATAAAAGTATAGAAATTCTTTATGAGGATGATGTATTCTATGTTGCGGATTACTTTATTACTGCACTGAGTGAACTTAATTATGAAAGTGCAATTTCATATTGTTTGTCTGGTGGAGCTCTCGCTGAACAAATAGCAGGGCTTTGTATAATGATTGAAGGTGCTAGATTTAAAACTTCTGAAGAGAAGCCATTTGAAATAGTCGAAGCAAATTCGAATCTTGTTACTTTAAGAATTCATTTAGATTCCATTGATGACAGAAAGTCATTTCATTTTAAGGTTAGATTAGAACGTCAAACTTCAAAGGATTATGATTCATGGAAAATAAATAGAATTTATCTTAATGAGGCTTTTACTTCTTATTTTTCTCCCGAAGACACCAGTGTTCCTTATGTCCCAATAAGGACGGATCTAGGTTCCGGTGATTGCGTTGTTATTTATTTCGATTTTAAGAGCTCGGATCTTCATCCGAGAGCTCAAAAACAACTTCAAATCCTCACTGATGTACTTAGAGAAATGGCAGCAAAGGCCGTTAAGATTCATGGGCATGCTGATGAGATAGGTACTGATAAATATAATTTAAATCTTTCCCTCGAAAGGGCCGAAAATGTAAGAAATCTACTTATTTCTGGAGGAATTAAGCCTAGAAATATCTCTATTTTAGGAAAAGGTGAATCCGAGGAATGGTTGCCCAATCGCCTTGCTAATGGTAACGACAACCCAATTGGAAGGAGTTATAACCGGCGCGTTGAGATCTGGTTGGACTAGTTAATTTACTTAGAAATACAATAAATTTTGGAGAATGTCCGCACCAACAAATTGCCATTTGCTACGGCGGGAGTTGCATATATACCGTCATCAAATTTGTATGAACTAACAGGCTCTAATTTATTAGTGGCGCTAAGAACATTTAATTCACCTTCTTTGCTACAACAATAAATCCTGTCATTGATGATTATGGGAGAGCTGTAAGGAGCTCCGACAACTCTTTCTTGCCAATGCACCTTACCATCTTTCGCACTTCTGCACGTCATGACTCCACCATCATTAAGAAGGAAAATCATTCCTTTATGGGATATGCCTGTTGGAACATAAGGTAATCCCTTGAGGCCTGCTTCCCAAGCGACCGAGGGTTTTTTCGATTTTACGCGAACGACTGCTGACTCCTTACCTCCAGAACCCGAACCAGCGGAGACAAAGATTGTGTTTCCAGAAATTACCGGGCCGCCAACGCACCTCTGTGAAAAGCCGGCATCATGTTCCCAACGAATTTTTCCGCTTCTTGGATCAATGGCTGTGATACCATGAGCGGTACTACTGAAAATGAGCTCCTCTGTACCATCATCAGCAGTTCTAAAAACTGGAGTGCTGTATGCTCCTTTATCATTTGAGTCACGGTCAATGCGCCATCGTTCGACGCCGTTTTCAGGATTGAGACCAACGACATAGCTTTTTCCTTCTTCGCCATGACTTCCGATGACTAACGATCCCCCGGCGAGAACAGGAGAAGCTGAGCTGCCATGTTTAGCATAAAATTTACCAAGCTTTTTTTTCCATACTTCTTTACCATTATGATCCAGAGCAATTGCTTCAACGCCATCTGGAGAAGTCCATGCTACATAAACCCTGTCCTTGTCACAGCAGGGTGTGGAAGAAGAAAAATCATTAAATCGGTGCTGTCGGTAAATTTTATGTGTTTGTTTATTACGCCACTTTTCTTTTCCAGTGTCCAATGATAATGCCATAACGAAACGAGTTCCCTGGGCTTTCTTCGATGAGACGGTTAAGAAAATGGAGTTACCCCAAACCACCGGCGAGGAATGACCAGTTCCCGGTAGATCTAATGCCCACTTAATTTCTTTTTCTGTAATCTTTGAAGGAACATTTTTGTCGGAGGAGTGACCCATAGTTCCGGTTCCACGAAATTGCGTCCATTCTTGCGCTGATGCTAATTTCATGAGCAGTCCGAGGTGCGTAAATAAGAGAAATACCGTTAAAAACTTAAAATTCATGGTCTAAACATAGCTTCTCATCTAAAATTAGTCACGATCATAAGCAAAATTCCTATGAACGATAATTTTTATAGATATTTGATACAATCGATCTGTGAGCGTATTATTATAAAAATTTACAATGCCTAGCCCTCTCATCGAAGAACTTCCTGATTCAAAAGGCCATTTTGGCACTTATGGAGGCATGTTTGTGCCTGAAACTCTTATGGCAGCCTTAGAAGAGCTGACAAAAGAATATGAGGCTGCTAAGTCGGATCCTCAATTCCAAGCAGATTTGGATTATATGTTAAGAGAGTATGTGGGCAGACCCACTCCTCTTACATTTGCAGAGAGGTGGACGGATCTTTTAGGAGGTGCCAAGATTTATTTAAAGAGAGAGGACCTTCTACATACTGGCGCCCATAAAATAAATAATGCTATGGGCCAGATTTTATTAGCAAAGAGACTTGGAAAGAATCGCATCATTGCAGAGACGGGAGCTGGACAGCACGGAGTCGCTACCGCCACTGTTTGTGCGCGTTTTGGTTTTGATTGTGTCATATATATGGGAGAAGTGGACATGGAGAGACAGGCCTTAAATGTCGCAAGGATGAGATTTCTAGGTGCTGAAGTTCGTGGAGTAACTGCTGGACAAAGAACTCTTAAAGAGGCAGTCAATGAAGCTATGCGTGACTGGGTAACCAACGTTAGAAGTACGCATTATATACTTGGTTCAGCCCTCGGCTCACACCCTTATCCAATGATGGTAAGAGATTTTCATCGTGTCATTGGAGAAGAGGCAAGAAAGCAAATTTTAGAAAGAGAAGAGAGATTACCGGATTACTTGGTTGCTTGTGTTGGGGGGGGAAGTAATGCGATGGGTTTATTTCATCCTTTTTTATCTGATGAGTCGGTTAAGATGCTAGGAGTAGAAGCAGGGGGCCGAGGTATAAAACGAGGTGATCATGCGGCCAGATTTCAGGGTGGAAAGCTGGGTGTTCTGCAAGGAACTAAAACCTGGCTGTTGTCTGATGACGATGGTCAAATTGAGTTAACTCATTCTGTTTCTGCTGGCCTTGATTATGCCGCCGTGGGTCCCGAACATGCTAACCTTAAGGATGTAGGTCGGGCTGAATACACTTTTGCAACTGATGATGAGGCCTTGGAAGCTTTCCAAGAAGTTTCTACTGTTGAGGGAATAATACCAGCCTTAGAAACTGCGCATGGGCTTGCAGGTGTAAGAAAGCTCGCTCCTAAACTCGGTAATAATGGCTTAATTATCTGCAATTGCTCTGGTAGGGGCGATAAAGATGTTGCTCAGGCAGCAAAGGCAATTTTTGGCGAAGATGTTTTTGGTTAAACTAATAAAACCCCCTATCAAAACTCACAAAATTTCATGAAGGTTCAAATAATGATACTTTTTATTGCCGCTTTCTCGGTCCTCAATGTTGTTGCTCAAGAAGGCGATAAAAAGCTTGGAGACCCTATTGATGTTACTGATGAAAAAGCTATCGAAGCGGCAATCGGTAAAACTGTATTGATTAAAGGTAATGTGACAAGGTCTGATAGTTCCCCTCAGACCGCTGACATACGGATATGGTTTTCTGACAGTTTGTTTCGTCTCTATATAAAATCAGACGTTTTTGATTCTAAGGAGAATTGGGGAATAGATGAAACTATTGGTAAAGAAGTTTTTGTTCACGGTAAAATTGTTAAATCAGATAGCTTTATACAGATCGTACTGCGTTCTCCGAAACAATGGGGAATGAATATTGATGATCTTGTTATTACAAGTCCAAAAGGTTCTAAGCCTGGTGAAGATGGTAATAAAACTTATGACCCTGTTTCGCCTGGTGCCATTCTGCCTATAAAGCCAGGTCCCAGAGAATTGGACCCAGAGATAACTGAAGCGAGCGTCAAAGTTGTCCTAGCGATGCATGCGACTGAAGTTCCAGTCATGATGGTGAGTGAAGTGAGAGCGGAAATTATAGATTCAGATGATAGTGGTCCCATGCAGGCTACCTTTGAGTCGAAGCCTAAGCTTACCGTTAAACCGATGACATCTGTTATGACCTATTTGCCTAGAAAACATTTTAGTGAGGGCTGGCCAGTAAATCAAAATGTACATTTTGTGATAGATGAAATCCAAGCAGACAGTGCGCCACCAAATTTTGCTGCTGCATTTTTAATTGAGTGCCTTTTTAGAGGAATCCAAGTTCCTGAAAATTTAGTTCTTTTTGGCGGCATGGGAGGCGGAGGAAAAATCAATTTCAATATTGATAATAAAAGAACCCAAGGTTCTTTAGGGCAGGCTATAAAACTTGCAGCCAAAGCCGCCCAAAATCTTGGGGAAGTTCCTGGTGCTGATAAACCAAAGACGGAATTTTCTAGTCCAAGTGCTTTAGGTAAGAAAGCTCCAGTTGCAAAAGATACATTTTATTTAATCACAGGCGAAGTGTCGAATGCGATTCTGGATGATCTCATATTAGACGATGATATGGCATCACTTAATGCAACGCAGGTTCTTTCATGCGTTGATTTAGATGAAGCAGTCAACTTTGCACGAGATATTTCTTTAGGCGTTGGTTTTGGAAAATCTATTACCGATTTAAGTGCCGCTCAAAAGGTTCTGAGGGACCGGTCTGTAAGAATGCTTTCTAATGCCCAAGTCTGGAACCGAGTTGTTGGCGCGGGTAGAGCAACTCCAAAAAATAAAACGGCTTTTGCTTACGCTAGATTAAGAACAAGGAAAGTGTCCAAGACCTATTCATTAGATAAATGCTTATCGCACTTAGATCAGCAAATTATTACTGCTGAGGGCAATTCCTTAGATAAATTTACTGATAGAGAAATGCGCAAGTATGTAAGGGACCTATCGAGTAATATGAAAGAGATTCAGTCTAAAATACACCCAAAGGCTACGCCTGTTCTCGCAAGTGCTCAATTATTCCTTAAAGAGATTGCAGAGTATGCATCAGCTAAGAGAGATATTAAAGCGGGTGAAAAGGTTCCTGAGCGCACGACAAAAGATTTTGAGGCTGCAAAGAAAGCCTATGATGATTCAAAGACTCAAGCTCAAGCAGCTCCTTGAGACTATCCCCATACTAGGATTTCTTCATCTTTATCTGCGTTGGCTAGAGCTTCTTCGAAAGCTTCTTTATCCCAACCCTTAAGTTTACCCAGATATTTAAATAACTTTTCTGAGCTCGCAACATTGGCTGGAATTTCAAGTTCTTCAGGATCAGATCCCTCAGGTAAATTAATCGAGATCAATGGATCTCCTGCATATGATGAAACCCTGACCTTAGTGATGTCACCCCAAGCCACTGTACCAACTTTTTCTTCTCCTTCATAAAGTTCAATCATCTTTGCAGTGAACTTGTAAGCCATCGAAGTTTCATCATCATCATCGTCATTGTCCATGACAACATCATCATCGTCATCACTTACTGAACCTTCATCATCGTCATCTTCTTCATCTGGTCCCTGAGGCTGAATGCCAAAACCACTGGCTGGATCATAACTGTATTCTCCATTTTTCAAAATTGCATGAATATCAGCCAACCAACCTTCAAATGAGTCAGCAAGCTCTTCATTTTCATCACTACTTACATATTTACTAATACCGCCAGCCTCAAGCTCTACGCAGAGCATATCACCTGAGCCATCTTCAGCAAAAGGAAGCCAGTCCCCAGGGCAAGTCTCATCCTCACCAGCGTCGTCTCTGAGTCCTTCTAATTCGTCCCAAGATTCTTGCACTAGATCAAGCGGCATGAGACTAAACATATCAAAGAACCCAGGATTGCTCTCCTGACTTTGACCATTGTGCATTATCAGGAAATCCCTGTAATCTGTAGGGAGTTCTTGACCAATGTATTCCTCAAGAGCTTCGACATCTGCTTCGTCTGCTCCTAAGTTTAATGATTCTAGAATTTCACTTGCTTTTGATGTTAGTTCACCTTCGAGCCGGGACCAAATCTTCTTCATAAAATTTAGTTGTTAGTTGTTTATTTTTCCCTAGTGGGACCCTGTACATTTTCAGCCATAACGAATTCCGCAAACTTCGCAAGAAAACGTTTTGAATAAATTGCATTTATTATTATGTCGTTTTCGTGGTAATCCTGACTCAAAATCTTCCCTTCGCGGTGTAAAAGGGCCACTAAATCTTGTCTAGATTGTGGAATTTTAAGGGAATTTCGCACAATATTGCTCAATAGCATCTCATTAATCTTGCTTAGAAGATCATCAATTCCGACCCCATTTTTTACTGAAATTAAAATAGCCTCCGGAAAAATATTTTTTAGCTCTTCGAGCCTTTCATCACTAATTATATCTATTTTATTAATTGCAGGAATAATCTTTTTTTCGTCAGCTCCGAGTTCTTTTAGGACTTCAAGTGTCGTTTTAAAGTGATCTTCAACATTTTCTGAACTTCCATCAATGACATGGATCAAAAAGTCCGCCAAAATTGCTTCCTCAAGGGTCGCCTTAAAGCTTTCAACTAGACCGTGAGGAAGTCTTCTTACAAAACCAACCGTATCAGTAAGTAGAATTGTTTGTCCATCTTCCAAATCCAGTTTTCGAGTGGTTGTATCTAAGGTCGCAAAAAGTTTATCTTCCGCAAGCACCGTACTTTCAGTTAAACCATTTAACAGAGATGATTTTCCGGCATTAGTATAACCGACTATGGCAGCATGAGGGAGATCTGCTCGATTCCTTTCTTTCCGCTGTGTCTTTCGCTGCTGACGTACTTTTTCTAATTCAGCCTTAACTCTGTCTATTTTTTTTCGGGCCAGCCTTCGATCAACCTCGATTTGTTTCTCACCTTCTCCTCTTGCTGCTCCACCACCGCCCTTGCCGCCACCTGAGCCACCGCCCTGACGGTCTAGGTGACCCCACATCCGAGCCATTCTTGGTAGGGTGTACTGCATTTTTGCAAGCTGGACCTGTAGGCGAGCTTCCCTAGTGCGGGCTCTGAGTGAAAAAATATCAAGAATTACCTCTTGCCGATCAATGACAAGGATGTTGGATTCATTTTCCCAATTCCTTTGTTGGTTTGGGGAAAGCTCATTATCAAAAATAATACAGTCACAATTGAGCTCTTTGGACTTCTCAATGATTTCAGCCATTTTTCCTTTCCCTACCAGATGGGATGGAAAATTTTCACGAACTCGAATAAGAGAACTGTCGACTATACCGATACCCAGTGTCTCGACCAGCTCTTGCAATTCTTGCAGAAGGCTTGAGGCCTCCGTTTCTTTGGCCTTGTCCAAGTAGACTCCCACAAGCAGGGCTCTTTCTACGAGCTGTGGTTTTTCGCGAACTTCAAACATAAGTACTCTAATAATGCCTTAATTCAGTTAAGCTAGCACTTGCAAGTAATATATTGGTTTAGCATGTTAGTTATGAAGTGTTTTTCAGAATAGATACGAATTTAGTTCAATAAAATTAAAACAAATATCATTTTAATTCTATGCGGGATATTCCAATAATTGAAACGACTGAACAGATCATGTTTTATGATACGGATGCTGCTGGGGTAGTCCATAACATTGCTTATCTAAGGTTTATTGAAAAAAACCGAACTATATTGGGTTCGGAGATTGGTCTTGATTATAAAGAAATGTCGGGGCAGCAAACTTATGGCGCTGTTGTCAGGACTGAGATTGATTACAACAGTCCCGGTTTTTTAGGAGATGATATTGTTATAAGAGGATGGCTTGCTGAGATTAGTAAAGTTAGATTTTGGTGTGAATTTGAAGTTAATCGTATTTCAGATCAAAAGAACCTAGTAAAATCTAGGCAGCAGCTCGCTTTAGTAAAGATGCCAGAAGGTAAACCAATAAGATTACCCGACCATTGGGAAAATTATTTTAAAGATGGAGAGAATTAAAATAGTCATTGCTTACGATGGTAGCACTTACAGGGGTTGGCAGATACAGCCGGGGGAACGAACTGTTCAGGATTCATTAGAGTCGGCAATAAAAAAAATTACAGGTGCCGATGTAAGGGTTCAAGGTTCGGGTCGTACTGATACTGGTGTTCATGCGTTAGGACAAGTGGCGCATTATGAAGTTTCTAAAGAATCAAGAATGGATTCTGGAGAATGGCAGAGAGCATTAAATGTAAACTTACCTAAAAGTATTCGTATTCTTTCTGTCGAAAAAGCCCCCTTAGATTTCCATGCCCGTTTTAGTGCTAAGGCAAAAACATACAGGTACGAAGTTGACACTTCACCAGTATTAGTTCCTCACAAAGTTGACAGAGTTTGGCATCATCCATCAAAAATTGATGGTAAAGTTTTGAAAGCAGCTTGCCAACTTTATGTTGGAACGCATGATTTTGCTTCCTTTGCTGGCAACCGTGGAAACAGTATCCCTACTAGTACAGAAAGAACAATTTTTTCGATTGATGTAGAATCTCATCAAGACACTGTCAGCATGTCGTTTATTGGAAATGGTTTTTTATACAAAATGGTTAGGCTTTTAGTTGGTGCCGCTGTTCGTGTCGCTGAAGGCAGAGAGGATATAGAGTGGATTAAAGAAATGCTTCAAGATCCAGGTAAAAATAAATGCCAGTACTGCGCTAAGCCTGATGGCCTGTATCTAGTTGAGGTTTCTTACTAAACTTACTTCAATAGATTTAACGCGCTTACTAGGGCTTTGACTCCAGCAATTTCAATTGAAGGGTCGACACCGCATCCCCATGCCCCATGCCCTTCATTGCTCTCCAAAAATATATACGCTGCAGAATCAGCATCAGAACCACCCTTAATTGCATGAGAGCGATAATCAGTAAGCTTAAACGATTTCTGACCAACTGTCTCCAAAGCGTTAACGAACGCATTGATGGGACCGTTTCCAATACCCTTGATTTCATAATTATTACCCGAGACTAGAATAGTCGCTTGGCAGCAGACTTGACCATCTTCAGACTCATTGGCCAAGATTTCATAGTGCTTAAGAAAGAAAGAATCCTCTACATTCACGAATTCTTTTTTGAATGCTTCAAGGATTTCCTGATTCGTTAATTCTCTACCCTTTGAATCAGCAAGTTTGTAGATTTTAGATCCCACAATTGGTTGCATTGGTTTAGGGATATCAAATCCATATTCACGGTCCAATATATATGCAATACCACCTTTTCCAGACTGACTGTTGATTCTGATAATGGCCTCATAGGTCCGTCCAATGTCATTTGGGTCAATCGTTAGGTATGGAACGCCCCATTCGGATTTAGAGGGCCCCACTCGATCCATTCCTTTTTTAATGGCATCCTGATGGCTTCCAGAAAAAGCGGTAAATACCAAGTCGCCTGCATAAGGGTGCCTGTCAGGTACTTTCATTTGGGTGCAGCGTTCGTAGATTTCTCTCGCTTTTGGAATATCTGAAAAGTCCAGTCCCGTCTCTATACCGTGACTGTTCATATTAAGTGCCACTGTAGCGATATCAAGATTGCCCGTCCTCTCTCCATTTCCGAATAGTGTCCCTTCTACCCTGTCTGCACCGGCCATAAGACCTAGTTCTGTTGCAGCGGTGCCAGTTCCACGATCATTATGGGTATGCAAACTTATTTTGACACAGTCTCTATTTTTTAGGTTTTGACAAAACCACTCAATTTGATCTGCATGAACGTTTGGAGTCGTCCACTCTACAGTTGCTGGAAGGTTTAAAATTATGGGCTTCTCTGGGCTAGGCTGCCAGACATTCATGACCCCCTCACAAACTTCCATTGAAAACTCTAATTCCGTATCAGAAAAGCTCTCAGGGGAGTACTCAAGATCAACCGTTGTTCCTGGAACTGAGTCAACAAGTTCCTTGATGACAGCGGTTCCTTCAATAGCAATTTTTTTAATGTCTTCCTTGGATGCTCCTCCAAAAGTAATTTCCCTTTGGAGAGGAGAAGTAGAATTATAAATATGAACTATAGCATTTGAAACACCATCAATTGCTTCAAAAGTTCTTTTAATTAAGTGTTCTCGAGCTTGAACAAGGCACTGTAAGCGGACGTCATGGGGTATAAGATTTTCGTCTACTAATTTTCGAACAAAATTAAACTCAGTTTCAGATGCTGAAGGAAAACCAATTTCAATTTCTTTAAATCCGATATTAACAAGTAATTCGAACAGCTCTAATTTTTGGGAAACGTTCATCGGCACGGCGAGCGCCTGGTTTCCATCCCTAAGGTCAACACTGCACCAGATAGGTGCGCTGGAGATAGTATTATCTGGCCATGTACGATTAGGGAGATCGACTGCTTTGAAGGCGTTGTACTTATTTAAGCTAGATGGCTTCATTGAGATTCGGGAGAAGATTCACCCATTATTTCTTGGGTTTTATAAGTTAATTTTTAATGTTTTAACCTAATTGCCAAGACAAAGTAATAATATTGACCAGCTTAAATTATCAGCAGCCATTACTTTGAAATTTCTTCTTATCACATTCATAATTTTAAGGCGCGTAAAGATAATGCGTTGAATTGCGAAGTCAATATCGGCTATATAGGTCTAAAATTGCTCCATCTCTTTTTAAATAGCGGTCAAATTTATCTCAAATGGAATGAGGGATAAATTTAAGGAATTATGATCTTTGGGATTAGATTTTTAACTTAATCGCCAGTTTCAGTTTGTCTTAATGGCATCTTAGCTCTTTTCTTAATGTTATATGAAAAGTATGACTGGATTTGGTAATGGTGAGGTTCTTATAGATGATTTGCTTTATCGTGTTGAAATCTCATCTGTTAACAGAAAACAGGCAGATATTATTATAAATATGCCGCGTGAACTCTCTGCTCTTGAGACTCGGGTTAGAAAGATGATCAAAGAATCAGTCTCTAGAGGGAGGGTTAATGTAAATATTTTTGTTAAAGCTTCGAGTTCTGAGGGTGGCACAATCAATGTTAACAAGGAATTGGCAAAACAATACTATGAAGCTTTGAGAGTTTTGGAATTAGATTTAGGCAGCAATAATTTTACAGATAATTTTGACCCCATGCGTGCGAATGGAGTAATAAATTTTGGAGTTACTATACCTGAAGTCGAAGATGCATGGTCACATATTAAGCAGGCCTTGGTCCAAGCTGTTGATCATTTAATTGTAATGAGATCAGATGAGGGTGCTCACTTGAAGGCAGACTTGGAATCAAGGCTCGATCAGATTAAGGCTAACTTAGAGAGAATATCAGAGCAGGCTTCGCATGTCGTAAGACGCCACAAAGAAAATTTATTTAAGAGGCTGACTGCTTCCGGTCTGGAATTGGACTTAAATGATGAGCGCGTAATTAAAGAGATCGGAATTTTTGCAGATAGATGTGATATAACTGAAGAAATCACCAGACTCGAAAGCCATTTAATTCAATCTGAAAAATATTTTTCAAGTAATGAAGCCGTTGGAAGGCCGCTAGATTTTTTAGTGCAAGAAATCAGCCGAGAGTTGAATACTATTGGAAGCAAGGCTAATGATGCAAACATTGCTCAATCTATAGTTGAGACTAAAACTGAACTGGAGAAAATCAGAGAGCAGGTTCAAAACGTTGAATAAATTATTATGGAAGATTTACATCAGACGCAGCAATCGAGATCAGGTGTTCTGATCTTATTGTCTGGCCCAGCAGGATCTGGAAAGTCGACTCTTTTGAGGCGAGTGCTCAAAGATTGTAACAATGTTTTCTTTTCGATTTCATGTACAACGAGGTCCCCAAGAGAGGGTGAAACTGATGGTAAAGATTATCATTTTTTGAATGACGATGAGTTCAATTCAAAGATTGATAATAATGAATTCTTGGAACATGCAGTAGTACACAAATGGAAATATGGAACGATAAGAGATTCTGTAAAAAAAGCCTTAATAGAAGGAAAAGACATCATAATGGATATTGATGTGCAAGGTGCGCGACAAGTAAGAGAATGCGATGATGACATAATATCTAACGCATTAGTTGATATCTTTATCACGACAAAAGACGTTTCTGAACTTGAATCAAGATTGCGTGGTCGAGGCAGTGAGGATTCCGAGACCTTTAATCTAAGAATGAAAACTGCGAGTGAAGAGCTTAAAGAGTGGGACAGCTACACCTATTGTATTATTAGTGGGACTCAAGATGAGGATTTTGAACTCTTATCTTCAATAATAGATTCAGAGAGGGCAAAAGTGAAGAGGATGGAAGCTTAGCGTAATGCATTCCTGTACGTTACAATTCCACTAGCAATGCCGCTAGACAGTATCGACAGGTAAGAAGCGCTCGCGATTTTCTTAGCCTCTGCAGGGTTACTTAAAAAACCACCCTCCACAAGTATAGCCGGCATTGATAAGCCCGCCAACACAGTAAACCTGTCTCTTTTAATGCCACGATCTTCTGCCTGTGTTTTTTTCATGATTGATGCATGTATAGCTGTGGCCAAAGCTATGTTCTCGGAGTCTCTCACATTACCTTTCAAAAAATTATTTTGCACTCCTCGATCATTATGAGTTCCTGATCCTTGTGGGCTTAGTGCATAAGTCTCTATCCCTTTAGCAGTGTTATTATCAAAAGAATTGAAGTGAATTGATACAAAGATAGCATTTGGAATACGATTAGAAAATTGGACACGTTCCCCGAGTGTAGGATAAACGTCGGAGGACCTCGTCATGCGGACTCTGAAACCTTTTCTCTCTAAGTCTTTCATCAAGATTTTGGCGAGACGAAGGTTAAAATCTTTTTCTTTTCCGTAACGATTTAGGCTACCAGGGTCCGTTCCGCCATGACCAGGATCGATAATGACAGTATCAAATCGCTTTGCAGTTTTTATATAACTTGGACGTAGAACAGGATCGATAAGCTTGGCCAAATCAATTCTTGAAAAAAGATAACTACCCTTATTTGGAATAACTTTATAACTTAAACGAAATAAAACAGAGTTGATGTATAAATTATCAGAGCCATTTTTTATACTCATAGTGACTTTTCCCGATTGGAACTTCAAAGCTCCATTAGAAACTTTTAGGGAATCAAACCGATAAAAATTTTTGATGTTTTCGGCGGTTACATAATCGCGACCATTCTGTTTGATGATGTTCCAAGCGGCTCCATTTGCTACTGAGCTACTGAGCGAAAATAATATAAATATAATGAATCCAAGCCTTGGAATACATTTTTTTTGGCTTTTTTTAGTGGAGTTAAACAGGGCTAAATGTGCGGTTTTGAGGTTAATTTATGGCAATATTGGAATGTCTTTAACGCTATAATTAAATTCACCATTAATTAGATTTTGCAAATTGGGTTTGTATCAAGTTATTTCCGATCTCATGTCAGTCGAAATATCAAAGGCTTACGAACCAACAAAAGTTGAAGAAAAGTGGTTTTCCAAGTGGATTAGCGCAAAAGCTTTCCATGCAGACCCTTCATCAGAGAAACAAGATTACGGTATTGTAATCCCGCCACCTAACGTTACAGGCGTGCTTACGCTCGGTCATGTTCTCAATAATTCTATTCAAGATATTTTGGCAAGGCGCGCCAGATCTAAAGGCAAAGAAGTTCTTTGGTTGCCTGGGACTGACCATGCCGGCATAGCAACCCAGTCGAAGGTTGAAAGACATTTAAGAGAGACTGAAGGTAAGGGACGTCGTGATTTAGGTCGGGAAGCCTTCCTTGAGCGTGCCTGGGAATGGAAAGAAAAACATGGAGGTATCATTATCAAACAATTGCAGAAATTGGGTTGCTCATGTGACTGGGATAGGGAGAGGTTCACGATGGACGAGGAGTATTCCACAGAAGTTCAAAAATGCTTTGTCCATTTTTTCAACAGTGGAAAAATATATAGAGGCAAGAGAATGGTCAATTGGTGCCCTTCTTCTTTAACGGCGCTCTCAGATGAGGAGGTCATAATGAAGCCTCAAAAAAGTAAGCTCTTTTATATGAGGTACGAGATTGTTGGACGTGAGGGAGAGTATTTGGAAATAGCAACCACGAGGCCGGAAACATTGATGGGTGATAGTGCTGTTGCAGTTAACCCTAAGGATGAAAGATATGCCGACCTTATTGGACAGAAAGCCTTTAGGCCTTTCCCCAAAGCTGAAATTCCGATTATAGCAGACGAGCATATTGACCCAGGGTTTGGAACTGGTGTTCTTAAAGTGACTCCGGCTCATGATAAAGCCGACTTTGAAATAGGCCTAAACAATGACCTTGAGATCATTGATGTTCTAAACCCAGATGGGACTCTTAATGAGTTAGCGGGTGAAGAATTTTCAGGGATGGATAGGTTTGAAGCTAGAGATCATGTCGCTGCAAAACTTGATGACATGGGACTACTCGTGAGAGTTGAAGATTACGAGAATAACGTTGGTTTTAGTGAAAGGGCAGATGTTCCAATCGAGCCTAGAATATCCATGCAGTGGTTCTTAAAGTATCCGAAGATCGAAGAATCAATTGCTTCAGTCTCTGATCAGGATATTCATTTTAGGCCTGAAAGATGGGCTAAGACGTACAGCCACTGGATGCAAAACATACAGGACTGGTGCATTAGTCGACAGCTTTGGTGGGGACATCGTATTCCAGTTTGGTACCGCAAAGACCAGGCAGAAGAGTTGCAAAAAGCTGAATCTCTCGATAAAGAAACTGCAGGTGATGCTTTACATGTTGGTATTGATCCTCCAGAGGATGAAGAAAATTGGATCCAAGATGATGACGTTCTTGATACATGGTTTAGTTCATGGCTATGGCCATTTGCGACTATGGATGAAACAACCAGAAATAAATTTTATCCAACTGCAGACTTAGTCACAGGCCCTGACATTATCTTCTTTTGGGTGGCTCGCATGATAATGGCCGGTTATGAATTTACAGGCGAGAAGCCATTCTCGAATGTTTTCTTTACGAGTATTATCAGAGACAAAAAAGGTAGAAAGATGTCAAAGAGTTTGGGTAATTCTCCTGATCCTCTTGACCTGATAGCCCAGTATGGTGCAGACGCACTTCGTTTTTCCATTATGCGGATTGCACCTTCAGGTACAGACGTTCGGTTCATTGAAAATAAAAATAAAAATGATGCTGAAGTAAATGATTACCCACAAGTTGAGGAAGGACGAAACTTTGCTAACAAGCTTTGGAATGCTGCAAGATTTCGTCAGATGCAAGGAAGCACTGACGGTGTAAAAGAACTTCCCGATTTAGGGGAATTATCAATTTATGATATAGATATTCTAAGGAAATTAGATTCTCTAAATGAGGAATTGAGTGATTCGTATTCGTCCTACAAGTTTCAAGAAATTGCGAATAAACTTTATGATTTCTTCTGGAGTGAGTTTTGTGATTGGTACCTTGAGTCTATCAAGTTGAGTTTTAGAGATGATGCTGATCAGGACCGGAGAACGATTGTGCTAACAGTAGTTGATACTATTTTGTCTGGATATTTAATGCAGCTGCACCCTTATATGCCTCATATTACTGAGGAGCTTTGGGAAAAGCTTGGTTTTGCCAGTGATGGCGAATTACTAATGCAGCGCACCTTACCAAAAGAAAAAATACTTTCAGGTTACGAAAAAGAATTAGTTCAAGAAGCGGCTAATAAAACAAGCTCTATACATGAAGCTACAACCAAGGCACGTCATATTAAAGCGCAATACAATTTAGCAGCTAATCGGAATGTTAAATTTTTCCTACATACTCAAGACGAGTGGGTCGAGAGTGAGTTGGAAGTTTTGAAGTTACTTTGTGGTGCAGGAGAAATCGTTATTGATGACTCATATGAGCCAAGCCCTGGCACGCCAACATTCCTTACCCCGATTGGGAAAATGTTTATGCCTCTTGAGGGACTCGTTGATATTGAAGCAGAAAAGACAAGAATTAACAAAGAAATTCAGAAAGTAGAAAAGGATTTAAAACAAACAGTCGGCAAATTATCTAATCCAAAATTTACTGAGCGCGCTCCCCAAGAGGTTGTCCAAGAAAACCTTGATAGGAAAGACTCCATGAAGAAAAAGTTGGAGCAGTTACAAGAAATGTTGCAGAACCTTTCCTAAATGTGTAGGTGTCTACTGAATAAAATAATAAATAATTAGTGGATTCTAACGAAGACAGCTCTGACAAAGAGATAAAAAGTGATTCGGAAAATACCGAAGACGAACAGCTTTCTTCACTAGATTGGCATGAAGCCATTGCTGCTAGTGAAGATGAATTTGAAGAGTTGGCTGAGGTCGTCATCACTAATAATATTGATAAAGGAATAAAACCCTTAGAACATAACAGTTCAATTATCGGGAATAGCCCCGTTGATCTATCTTCACATAAAGAAGAATCTGGTGAGAGCGCTCCTAAAACTCGTTTTGATAATGACGAAGAAAAGAGTAATTTTTTTGACAAATCAAAGTTAGTTAGTGTTGATGAGTACAGAGAGGGTAAAATACGTGTGAGTCCTCTTGAAGGGAGGCATGTTGGTAACAGGACGGGTTTCGATGAAGTTAAGCCAAGTTTTCTGTCTGGCCGTTTTCCAAAGTTTAAAGAACGAGGGGTTCCGTACCCTCAGCCAGGAAAACTTTTTTTTACTAGTTTAATTGTTATGAGTGCCCGTGTGATGCTTGTAATTACTCTTATAGTTCTGGCTCTTTCTTTTTTTATCGGAACTCAAGGTATAATCATGAATAAAACAGATTATGGTCTATGGGTGGTCATTCCAGTTATTAGTGTATTTTTGTTATTATGCGTCATGCACTTCATATCTACTCACCAGACAAGGTGCAGGGTTTGCAGTTGTCAGTTCTTCAGATCTCGCCGGTGTGATAAGCACAGGCTAGCTCATCGAATACCCATATTTGGATATGCGTTTGGCTCTGCGCTACATTTGGTATTATTCAAATGGATGAGATGTATGTATTGCGGCACTGCAATTCGTCTGCGGCAAAAAAAGGAGCAAGAGGAATCGACTGAAGAATAATAGTTTGTGGTCACTCGCGATTTTTGGAGTCAATCCATATGGTGATGGGTCCATCATTAGTCAACTTGACTTGCATAGATGCACCAAATTTTCCTGAACAGATGTTTCGTTGAATTTTGCTTTTCATTTTTGAAATAAACATCTCATAAAGGGGTATGGCATAATCAGGCTTAGATGCTTTAATGAATGAAGGCCGATTACCTCTTTTGGTGCTTGCATGAAGAGTGAATTGGCTGACTACAAGAATCTCACCGCCCACATCATTGACTGAAAGGTTCATGTGACCCGCGTCATCTTCAAAGATCCTCATTTTGGATATTTTAGAAGTCAGCCAATCAACATCTTCTTCCAAATCTTCGTTTTCTATTCCCAATAATATTAATAAACCACGACCAATATTACTGTATTCTTTATCCGCTATTTGAACGGAGGCTAAAGAGACTCTTTGAATTAATACTCTCATGAATGGGTAATTAAAAGTTGGATAAAATACCATCTATTTCGTCAATTGGTAAGCATTCCTTAAATAAAGAGAAAGCTGAAAAATCGTTTCCCAGTATTGACAGCATTAAGACCAGAGGATATCTAACAGACTCGCTTGTGAAAGTGAGTATATTGGCGAGGTAGCAAAGTGGTAATGCGCTGGTCTGCAAAACCGGTATCGCGGGTTCGATTCCCGCCCTCGCCTTACTTTTGATTATTTAATCAGTGATCTGAGAAATGTTTGTTAGTTGCCATGATGGCAATTTAGGATCAACCTTCTGATTAATAATTATGAAAAAGATTAGCTATCAATTTATTGGTTCGAAGTCTCTATCGATAACAATGATCAAGGTTTTTGGGATATTATTAATTCTATTAGCCAATGTTTCTGGAAATGTCTATAAATCAAAAATTAATCCTAACTGGTCTAAGGAAAATTCTTATTTTTGGTATCGGAATGATTTAGCAAAGAGACAAAGTGAATTCGTTCTGGTTGATCTCAACAAAGGAGATCGTCGTCTCGCTTTTGATCACAAAAAGTTAGCAAATTCATTATCTAATATTGCTAACAATAAAGTGCGACCTGAACAGCTTCCCATTAACGATATGGGATTTGATCTAAAGAAGAATACAACTTCTTTTCGAGCAATGGGAAAGTTTTACTCTTGTGACCTTAATACCTATGAGTTGACTCAAATCGAAAGGCCTAAGGCATTGATTAAAGAAAAAAATCCCAAGCCCCAAAAACCAGAGGAAAAAAGATCTAATTCAGATAGACCTAAAAAAGAAATTTCTCCTGACGGTCGTTGGAAAGCTTTTGTGCGCGATCATAATTTGTTTGTACGAGAAACGGATGGAGTTAATGAAATTCAGTTAAGTGAAGACGGTGAAAAAGGTAATTCCTATCAAGAACCGTATTGGGCCCCTAACTCAAATAACTTAATAGCTTTCCGTGTCAATCCTGATGAAGTTGGTGAAGTTCATTTACATGAGTCATCTCCCAAGGGGGGTGGAAGAGCAAAACTTTATACCCGACGCTATGCTCTTCCAGGTGACAAATTTACAGAGTATGAGCTTAATTGGTTTGATATTGAAAATAAGCTTCACGTTAAACCAGAAGTTGGAATCATCGACTTCAGGGGCCCTCGTTTGAGGTGGACTAAGGATGGGAGATACTTCAGATATCAGAAAATTGATCGAGGCCATCAAAGATTTCAAGTTATTGAAGTTGATATTATAACTGGTAAGTTTCGCAGCATCATTGATGAGGTTTCAGATACCTTTATTTGGACCGAGCATTTTAAGAATTTAGGAGTTCCCTTAGTCAATTGGTTGGATGAAACCCAAGAGGTTATTTATCTTTCAGAGAAGGACGGTTGGAGGCACCTTTACCTCATTGATGTAAAGACCGGGAAAACAAAGAACCAAATCACTAAGGGCCAATTCGTGGTTCGCTATGTCGATTGGATTGATCATGAAAAGAGGCAGATTTGGTTTAGAGCCTCTGGTCTTAACAAAGATCAGGACCCTTACCTGATGCATTACTATAGGGTCAACTTTGATGGGTCCGAATTCACTCATCTAACTGAAGGTAATGGTTGGCACAACATTACTTATTCGCCAGATCGTAAATACATCATTGATCAATATTCACGAGTTGATATGGCTCCTGTTAATGAATTACGACGCGTCTCTGATGGTTCTCTTGTGTGTGAATTGGAGAAAGCCGATATAACAGAACTTATTGCGAGTGGTTGGGAGGCTCCAGAAGTCTTTAAGGCTAATGCGCGGGATGGGAAGACCAGCATATGGGGTATTCTGGCTAAGCCAAAAGACTTTGACCCTTCAAAGAAGTATCCTGTGATTGAGGACATGTATGCAGGCCCTCACGATTCTTATGTGCCAAAACAGTTTAGTGCTGGTAGGCGTTTTGCTTCCTGGACGGACATGGGATTTGTAGTTGTAAAGATTGATGGTATGGGTACGGCAAATCGGTCTAAGGCATTTCATGATGTGTGTTGGAAAAATTTAAAAGATGCTGGCTTTCCAGATCGAATTCTTTGGCATAAAGAGTATTCTAAAAATAATCCTTGGTATGATATTTCTCGGGTTGGCATTCATGGGGGCTCTGCTGGCGGGCAGAGTTCTACTGGAGCGCTTCTTTTTCACCCGGATTTTTACAAAGTTGCCGTGTCTTCATGTGGTTGTCACGATAACCGAATGGATAAAGCGTCATGGAATGAACAATGGATGGGGTACCCGGTTGGCCCTCAATATTCAGCATCATCAAATATAGACAATGCTCATCGGTTAAAGGGTAGGCTATTACTAATTGTTGGAGAGATGGATAACAATGTTCCACCAGAATCGACTCTGCGACTCGTTGACGCTTTAATAAAATCAAATAAGGATTTCGATATGATTTTCCAACCTGGTGGAGGTCATGGTGGAGGAGGTCGGCACGGAGACAGAAGACGTAAGGACTTTTTCCGAAAGCACCTTCTTGGAATTGAGCCACCTAATTATAATCTAGCTAATTAGTCTTAAAAGGCTTGTGTCGGTAGTTATTGAAGAGATTCTAGCTGAGGATCAGAGATTTGATCTTTTGGATGGGGCTGGCACGGATGCTGTGCACAAAGACCCACAGTATGGCTATGGAGTTACAAGAATTACGACAGAGTGTAATAAATTTTTGGGTACTGGTATTGCTTATACTCTTGGAGGCGGAACAGAACTCGTTAGGGATGCTATTAAATTACTATCCCGTGATCTCGTTGGAAAAGATATCGAGGAGTTGATGTCAAATTTTGGGGCTTTCCAAAGGTCATTAGCCGAGCATCATCAGATCAGATGGCTAGGACCGCACAAGGGGGTTATCCATCTAGCCCTAGCTTCGATTACAAATGCCTGTTATGACCTATGGGCTAAGTCTAGAGGAGTGCCTTTATGGAAGCTTCTCCTTGAGTTGCAACCTAATGAATTGGTATCACTCATTGACTTTAGCTATCTAGAAGAGGTTCTTACACCAGAAGAAGCCATTTCAATCATAAAACAACAAGTCCCTTCCAGAAAAGATAGAGAATCTCTACTAAATAAAGGGTATCCTGGTTATGACACTTCAGTCGGGTGGTTCGCTTATAGTGATGAAATGGTGATAGATAATGCTCGAAAGGCTATGGATCAGGGATTCACTGCAATGAAGCTTAAGGTAGGCTCTTCAGACTCACTTAGAGATATAAGAAGAGCTAATTTAGTACGTGAGGCGGTAGGGGATGAGGCGAAAATAATGGTCGATGCTAATCAGGCTTGGTCACTTCCAAGAGCCCTTGAAGTTTGCCAAGAACTTAGTAGTATGAATCCTTATTGGGTAGAAGAGCCCACACAGCCCGATGATATTCTCGCCCATAAAGAAATTGCGAATGCCATCAAACCTATTCCTGTAGCCGTTGGCGAAGCTGTCAGTAATCGTGTAATTTGGAAAAACTTTCTTCAGGCAGAGGCAGTAGGCGTTGTCCAGGCAGACTGCACCAGATTGGCAGGTATCAGTGAGTACTTGGCAGTTTCTATTCTTTCAACAAAGTACCCAGTCAAGGTCATCCCTCATGTTGGAGATATGGGACAGATTCACCAACATATCGTTTTTTTCAATCACATAGCACTTAATCACACTAAACATTTTCTTGAGTATATCCCACATCTAAGGGATCACTTCGTGAATCCTGCCATCGTTATAGATGGCTTTTATCAAGTGCCACAAGATCCTGGCTGTTCGACAGATTTGAAAATTCCATAATTTTTTTTATTCAAATTTTCTAATCCTATAAAAAAGAGTTCCTTTATTTTCAGGGCCCATGATGTCATCAACGTAAATAGTAACTTCCTCCTCACCGATCACGCCATCATCAAGCTCATCCCATATAATGAGGTCTGACGAAGCCTCTATACCGTAGACTTTTCCTTTTGAGGAATTGAACTCAATTGTTACTGCGCCTGTGTCATGATCCTGAATTATTTCATTTATACTAAAGAGAGTGGAAACCGGAGGATCTAAGAAAATGCCGCCAAGTGCATTTGCTTCCCATCGTTCATCATTTTCTCCCCAAACGGTAAAAACGTCTCCAGCATTTCCGGATATTTCAAATATGACATAATCAACATCAGCATTTCTCCATTCTTCATCTATGCCTACAGCATCGACAATTTCAGATTCAATTTCATTTGGACCTGTAATTTTGATTGCCCTTGAGGATTCCCACATCAGTCCTGGTGGACCGTCTGGTGTCGTATCCGTGATGACGCCAAGACGGAAACTACTATCTTCATTGAGTGTAATTTCGAAAAAATCATCAAGCGTTCCTGTGGGTCCTGAATTTGCCCAATAATCTCCACAGACAAGGTTTTCGATCTCTCCTGTTCCAGATTTAGTGGCATCATCAAATTCGGCTTGATACTGTTCAGCGCCAATACCTTCGTAACCCTTTCCAGGAAGAACAATAATTTCTGCATAATCCGGTTGTAAGGTATTTCTTTCATCACCATCTGGAAATTGAGCGATAAGGTAACCGTCAGTGCCATAAATATTATCCTCATCAAATAAAGGCTTTATAATGTCAGCAGATCGCCATGCGTCGTTTGTTTCATAATCAACTCCGATAACGGTAATGGTTGCAGCGGACAATAAGGATGTGACTAAAGCTGAGGCAAGAGTTATATAATGCAAGTAACTCATAATAAGTAACTTGTATTAACTCAAAACCACATCACAGGCACAAGAGAAAAGTTTCCTCAGGCCCTAGATAGGCAAAATAAAAAGAGAAGAAAATCTATTTTTCTCGAGGTTTGTATTTAATAATGAGTTGGGGTCGGAGTGATAAATCTTTTGTCTCGCTCGTATAAAATTCGTGAATTGTACCATCTGATCCCTTTAGTAGTAGTCCTTCATTAGCAGTTTCCGCTGCTGGTTGTGACCAGTTCCAGTCCGCGGTCCAACAAGGATTTTCCCCCTTGTCCTTTAGTTTAAATATAGGAGAGGCCAAGGACCAGTCATCAATCAATGCGGTAAGGTCACCTTTGAAATTAATATCAAAAGGGCCTTTGATTTGCGATGTTGAGTTTTTATTTGATCCTAAAACAACTTTATCAAAGTCTACACCGGGAGAAGTTGGACCTGCTGTCCTGCTTGCCCAACTCGGTGGAGGTAATGGAAACCCTCCATAATCTACCAAATGCATCCATGTTACCTCGTGACGATTTTTACCGATTTGCGGGCTGCCGTAGCTGCCACCCTCTCGCCAACCCGAGTTGGCGATACTTAGTCTATGAACTTTAATGCTACCATCTTTAGGAGCATTTTTACTAAAGATCCTTAATGTGATAGATGTTATTTTCTTGTACTTCTTAAAAAGAGAAGACACGTCAAATCTTATCAGACCGATCTTAGTCGTTTCGTTGACCAGCATGATTTCACAGGCTCCGAAATTAGACATACCTCCTGAAAAACTAGAACCTTTTTTAACATAGGTATCATCGGTGCCAGAATATTTGGCATCATTTTTGAAGATAACGGTTTTATCTTCTTCTGCTAAAATAGGATGATTGGTAACAAGTATTAAGGCAATGAGCCTGCTGTATTTCCAAGCTTTGAAATTCATCGTTTCTTCCTAGTCTTATTTTAGGAATTTCTAAAACTTTCTGTCAGAATAACTTCTCTAATCAAGGACTTAATCCTATAATTATCCTTTTTAGTTTTCTCTATGATCTCATCGATTCGAAGAGAATCTGAGGGGCTTAATTCTCTTGCTGTAGCAAATCTTAGGAGGTGACCGACAAAGGCTCTAGTGATTCTTGATTCTTCTTTCGTCAAAGATTTCTTAAATTCCACGATGTCTTTGAAATCGTATTTTTTTGAAAGCGTGCCACTCATATCTACCTCCCTACCATTTTCGTATTTGTCTCTCCAGCGGCCAGTAATATCAAAATTTTCTAATGCAAAACCCAACGGATCGATCCTTGAGTGACATCCTGCACAGTCAGGATTTTCCCTGTGCTTCGCGAAAGTTTCCCTAATTGTCATATTCTTTTCATTCTCCTCTTCTTTGAGTGGTGGAACATCATTTGGTGGTGGAGGCGGTGGATCATTGAAGACGACTCCCAGAACCCAAGCTCCACGAGCTACCGGATGAGTCCTTTTTGGTCCTGAAGTCATACTCAGCATCGCAGCATTGGTAATAATTCCTCCGTATCTTGGGTCATCGTTTGTCACTCTTTTAAATGTTTGGGAGTAAAGTTTCTTTTTTATTTCATCATCGTAGCGACGTTGGATTTCCTGCCTTGCTTTATTAAGATCAATATTTTTTGGTACTCTTTTTAGAGCTAATTCTGTATCAGTGATGGTTTTATTCAGCTGGGTTCTTTGATTTTTCTGATCATCAGTAAGAACTGAGAGTAACTGCTTTTCAGAAACAAATAAATTCAACCCAGTACTAGACGCAGACACTTCCTCAGGGCTTAGGGCTCTATCATAGAGACGTGCTCTTGCTATGGTAACGTCTAGATATCTATCACCAGCAGCGGGTAGGTGCCTTATTCCAAAGATTACCCTACTCTGATTTTTGGGAAAATTTGCTGATCCTTTCTTGAAGGGCTTGCCGTAAGGTTGACCGTTTCTGTATAACGCGGTTGTACCATCCTCTTTATAAACCATGGCAAGGTGAAGCCTTTCGTTGACTTTCTGTTCGGGAAATGATCCAGGAAAATCTTCTGTTCTTGCAAACCCGTTACTTCCCGATATCCAGTGCCTATCTTTTCTTTCACCTATTACGATAGTATCAAAAAAATCTCCACGGCCCTGAATTCCCATGATGCCTCCACCTTTCATATCGAGGTTCTGAACTGTACAGAATACTTCGAGCGTCTTTGCCTTGAGGTCGAAGGGTAGGCCCTTACTTTCTAGGTAAGACTTTTTTAAGACAACGGCTCCTCCATTATAAGATATTTTACCATGTCCCTTGAGATCCAGTGAGCCTATCGAGTCTTTTAGATCCCCATTAAATTCCCAAGCAGCGACCGGCATTAAATTGATCGGCTTTTCTGTTTTAATGAGTTTTCTTCTCTTCTCTAAAAGTTTGTTTTTAATGGGTTCTATTAATTCGGTAAGGCTCTTACGAGATTCACTAATTTTTTCTGATAATTCTTTTCTTTGAGTATCCTTTTTTCGGTTTTCATCAATAATTCCGGAAGAATCGAAACTTGGTGGTTTTAGTTCGGATTGATACCAAGTGTTAAGAAAGTCACTCCGGTAGCTAAAGTTTGGAGATATTAAATCCATGACTGGCCTGTCTTCTACAAATATTGTGTCAAACAATAGAAGCGGTTCTAGTATCATTTGCAGGCTAGCAGGATTGTTTTTGTCTAAGCTAAAGAGCCTAGCCTTAGCCGGATCAGGTGTCGCTGCCAAGGTATTTTCAAGCTGCATCCACTGAGATGGGAAAGTGTCTAGAAACCTCTCAATTTTTGGGTCCGAATACATATAATTGAGGGCTGTCTGCAGAGTCTCTAATTTATTGAGTTCACCCGAATCAGCAAGATTCAATAGCTTTTCGTCTGGTGCACTGCCCCAAAGGAAAAACGAAAGATTCGAGGCTAAAACGAAAGGGTCTTTGTTTTTTCCACTATGACCATATCGAAAAAGAAATTTTGGAGATGACAGAATGGCTGAAGTAGTCTTCTTCATACTGTCCGTAAAGGAGAGTCCTTCCTTCATTTTTTTATGAGTATAATTTGAGTAGCGGTCAATCGTTTGCTGATCAACGTTACTCCGGAAAGCAACCCTCATGAACGGCCCTAGCCGACTCTTTATTTTTTTTGTGAGCTCTTCTTTGTCGTCAGGCTCTTTGAAGAAGTTATTCCAAATTCCAACACTTGATTCGTTGAAGTCAGGACTATTTAGAATTGAGACACTGAGTTTGAGAAATGAGTCTAGCAGAAGAGGGGAAAGGGATAATTGATTAGCCTGATTATCAAAACCGTGTTCAGCTCTCAAGTCTTGAGGAAAAGGGTCAACCCCTTTCATTCCGCCCTCGTCCCTGAGTGACAGGCATGACACGTTTACGATTTCGGGCATTTGTTTCTCAAGCACGTAGTTTTCATGGCGAGTCATTAATTTTTCTTGAAGATTAAAGATATCCAATTTCAAACCAAAAAGATCTTTGATGGCATTGTTGTATTGAAACCGGTTGAGACGCCGCAGCTTTGAACTTTGCGTTGTTTCGTTTTTTGTGGATGCCTTTAGAATATTTTTAAGCGAGCTTACCATCCTGTCTCTGTCGGCATCAGTTAGCGCCGGCTCGTCTTCGGGAGGCATATCCATCGAGCCAACGACGTCGATAATTTCTTCAATCATCGAAGGTTTGCTCATGAGCGCATCAAGATTTGAAATTTCCTTGATGTTGACCTTACCCTTAACTTTTTCTCCTCCGTGACATTTGTAACAGCTCTGAGCAAATATAGGCTTCAGGAATGACTCAAAATCATTAGCAGAAAGTGCAGTGTTTAGCAGCCAAATGATTGAGATTGCCAGAAACTTCCTGGCCGTGGGAAAGTCGATCTGCATTGGGAAATTAAATTAAGTCCAAAGGTCGGAAATCACGCCATTACTGTCTGAGAAACTATCCATTTCAACTCCCATTAACTTGGCCAGTGATAACCACATGTTGGAATTGAGAGTTCCGCTCTTACATTGAATGAACCTCCCTTGTTTGATCTGGCCTTGACCTTTGCCTGCAATCATGAAAGGGAGATCAAAGAACTGGTGAGTGGCTCCGTCACCGAGCGCTGCTCCGTAGGTGACTAAAGAGTTGTCAAGCATAGTGCTTCCGTCAGCCTCTTTGATTTCCTTCATCCTTGATATCACATACGCGTATTGCTCCATGTGGAAGATATCGATTTTTTGAAGTTCTTTCCAACCGTTACCTTTCTGGTTATGAGTCATGTTGTGGTGTTGGACTGGTTTATCAAAGACTCCTTCATAACGTAGCGTAGCGTCCCACCTCTCGGGACCAATCATGAAAGTACTGATATTGGTAATACCCATTTGGAACGCTAGCAGCATAAGATCAGCTTGAAGCCTAATGTATTCACCCCTAGGAAGAATTTCGCTCTTTGGGATTCTTATGTCGGCATCATTAATCATCTTCTTTTGTCTGGCGATACGGATCTCAATGCTTCTTATCATTTCCATGAATTCATTGAGAGTTTGCTTGTCATCATTTCCAAGTTTTCTTGAAAGTGATTTGGCGTCTTCAAGGACCAAGTCCGTTACCTCTGTGAGATGAGTTTGATAGGAATCCGCCATAAACAATCTCTCGTAAAGTTTTTGGGGGTTCTTAATGGATGGAGCAATCTTATCGCGTCCGTACCAAGAGATATTATTGAAATAAATGTCCTCCTTTGGTTTTGCAAAACCATTACAACTAATTTCTAAAGTTTTGAAAACGCTTCCTTGTCCAACATGGTCCCCAATGACTTGATCTAGACTCCTTCCGTTGGGGTATCGCCAACCTTTTTCTGCTGCCTGTTCTGGAGAGACGCTTGTGAGGTAGCATGACGCGCCTTGGGCGTGAACGTCTTGACCGTTTTTAAAGGTTCTATCCATACCAGTTACTAGCGTCACATCTTTATGGTGTTTGCTGAGTGGCTGCATCGTCGATGTGAACTCGAGTGGATGAATGCCAGGCCTATTTTGTTTCCTGACATTGTTCTTAGATTTGTCAGCATTAAAACCACCGATGAAGCCCGGCAAGTTTGCCTCTTCCTCACCTGGGAAAAAGCCTCTCCTAACGATTCCGTTAGGAATATACATCATGGCTAATTTTTTTGCAGGCTTGGCGCCTTTTTTGGGCTCGCCTGCGATTGAAGGCATGAAGGGTAAAGTCAGAACCGCTCCGTTGACTCTAAGAAAATTTCTTCTGTTCAAACTCATATGTAATTAATGTCCTTGGATTGATTAATTTTACATACATTTCCACTCAGTTCCAAGTGAAATGCAGGTATTATCTCTCTAAAATAGAAGCAGATATCCTAAAAACGATACCCTTTTGCTTTTTCATAAGGGACTAATGCTTCTTTCTCTGCTCTCGCATTGGCAGTGAATTCTTCCATAAATTTTTCAAGATACTCGGCCGAGTGACGGTTTTTATAAGCATCAAGAATTGGATCCTTGAACTCCACCATCCATTTCAAAAGTTTTTCTCTTAGGTTTGTGACTTCCTTATCATAATTGGAATCTTTATCCTTCGATCCCAAAATATTATTCATTGAGTCAGGATCTTTTTTCAGATCGTAAAATTCTTCGAGACTACGCTTCACAAGGTGGTTAACTCTAGCTTTTATTTGAGGATCCTTTTCGGCAGCTTTTTGCATTGCCTTAAAAGTTAAACCTGCCATGGGTGCCGTTCTGTAGCTTCTTTTTCCATTCGACCATGGATTGAAGATATATGAATAATCCCTCGTGATGATTGATCGCATCGGATAAGGGGTCCTGCCATGAATATGATTAAATTGCGTATAAACTGCATCCCACCCAGTTTGAGTTTTTCCTAGGAGAAGAGGGAGAAATGATCTCCCATCGAAAGAAACCGATGTTGTAACTTCGACGGCCTCAAGAATAGTTGGCATAAGGTCAACTGTAGAAATCATATGTTCATTGTCGGTCATGCCGCTCTTTATGGCTTTAGGCCATCTGATAATGAGTGGGGTTTTTGTACTTTGAACATAACAGTTAACTTTAGCAAAGGGTAACGACATGCCGTGATCTGACATGAAAATCACAATGGTGTTATCGTACTGACCCGATTTTTTAAGTTCATCAAGAATCGTACCCATCATATCATCTAGCCTTCGGACCGAGGTGCAATAATTTGCCATTTCTTTTCTTGTGTCAGGAAGATCAGGAATGAATTTTGGGATAGTAACCTCATCGCTATTGAAGATCTTGGATGATAGCTTTCTTTCAAAATTAGGTTTATCACTTTTCCCTTTCCCGTAAGGTCGGTGAGGGTCGTGGGAGCTAGCCATCAAAAAAAAGGGCTGTTTAGAATCTTTAGCCAATTGAAAAAAAGAGGAGCAAAATTTTTGATAAACTTCAGGATCTCTTCCCCACTCATCTTCGTCACCCACTCCTTGCCATTGATAGGTAACGGACCATTTAAAAAGTTCCTGTTGGTTTAGAGGTTTGCCAATAGTTCCACAAAGAAAGCCTTTATCGTTGAGGATGTTTGGCAATGTTGGAATATTCGGCAAAATTCTCTGAAATGCTTTGGCTCCATTGTTTTGTGGATAAAGCCCTGTCAGCATTACACTTCTCGATGGAGTGCATATAGATATATTGACATGAGCATTTAAGAACCGAATGCCTTCACTCGCCAGCTTGTCAATGTTGGGAGTTATATTAGGAGCAGCTCCACCAAAGCAACCCGGACTGTCCCAGTTCATGTCATCTGCCACGAGAAGAAGAACGTTAGGTCGTTTCTTGGGGGCCACTAATTGTTGTGAAAAACTGTCGGCGGAAAGTGCCAAAAGACTCGGCAATATCAATAATTTGATAGAAGAGAGATTCATTTCACTATCTTGACGCATAGGCAACAAGAAGCCATAATAAAGTTCCTGTGAAGAGGTTTTTTCTCACCGCTATTCCCTTTTTGTTACTATTAGCCAACGCTTTTGGTGTTAAAAGTTTTGACTCAGAAATATTGCCAATACTTCAGGCGAAATGCTCCAAATGTCATGGAAAAGACAAACAAAAAAGTGATCTCAGGCTTGATAATGTGGAGGGTATTATTAGTGGAGGCAGTTCAGGTGAGCCGCTTTTAGTTAAAGGAGATCCTGCTTCTAGTCTCATTATTAATCGCATAAAGAGTGAAGACCCTGACGAGAAGATGCCGCCTGAAGGCAAGCCAGATTTGACAGCTGAAGAGCGTTTGCTTGTAGAAAGATGGATCCAAGAAGGGGCAGAAATGCCAGAACCTGAAAAGGCTATCGAATTGACGACGGATCATTGGTCATTTCGGAGGGTTATAAGTCCTGAGATTCCAGAAAATAAAAGTGAATGGGGAAATAATGAAATCGATAATTTTGTTCTGTCGAAGATGGCTAGTAAAAAGTTAAACCCTTCCTCTAATACAGAGCCACGGAATTTAATCAGACGAATTTATCAGGTCATGCATGGAGTTCCGCCTTCAAAGGAAATGCTAACGAGACATTTAAAACAGATTGAGAATAATGACTGGGATTCTGTAGTTGATGAAATTTTAGCGAGTCCACTTTACGGCGAACGTTTTGCCCGTCACTGGCTAGATATTGTTAGGTTTGCCGAATCAAACGGTTTTGAAACCAACCGTGAACGTCTGACGGCGTATCATTTTAGGGACTATGTTATCCATTCATTTAATAATGACCTTCCTTATGATCGTTTTATCCTTGAGCAAATCGCTGGCGATGCTCTCGGCGTTGATGTTGGTACGGGCTTCCTAGTCGCGGGGCCGCATGACATCGTAAAGAGTCCCGATATCAACCTGACACTCATGCAGCGCAATGATGAGATGGCTGATATGATTAACACGACAGGAACAGCTTTCCTTGGTCTAACGATAGGGTGTGCAAGGTGTCATAATCACAAGTTTGATCCAATACTGCAAAAAGACTATTATTCGATGCAGGCCGTTTTCTCGGGAGTTCGTTACGGCGAGCGGATGATACAGAAAAGGCAAGATGATGAAGCTAAAAAAACGCTTATAGAACTAGAGAAGAAGGCTCAATCTTTGTCGAAAGAACTGGAGAACCTCAAGTTAATATCAATCAGGATTAAGGCTGAAGGTACTACTAAATCACTGAAAAGGGAGCCCGTTAATGCTCGTGGTAATACTGAAATATTTGATGAAGTTAAGACAAAATATGTTCGTTTCACGATCCGTCGCACCACAAATGATGGTGAGCCATGCATTGATGAATTAAGAGTCTATAACACGGAAGGACAAAACGTTGCACTATCTAAAGAGGGTGCCCTTACGGAATCTTCTGGAAATTTAAAAGGGTATGAAATTCATAAACTTGCACACATTAATGATGGAAACGATGGGAACAGGAAAAGCTGGATCTCGGATACGGTTGGCAAAGGCTGGGTAAAGATCAATTTCGCACAGCCCTCAAAGATTAATAGGATCGAATGGGCCCGTGACAGAGAAGGTCAGTTTTCGGATCGTTTAGCGATAGATTATGTTATTGAACACTCGGTTGATGGCCAGTCATGGCACAAAGTTGCTAGCTCAGAAAGTCGTGAGTCATACGGTGGAGCATTACCCGCCCCCGATGAGTTCCTTAATTTTCTTCCTGACGAGAAGGCGAAGAGGGGCCGTGAAGTTCTTCAAAGTTTGAAGACCGTCAGGAACGATATTTCTTTTTATCGTAACGGTTCAAAGGCCTGGATCGCTAACTTTGAAAAACCTGCAAAGACGCACAGGCTATATAGAGGAGATCCAATGGCAAAGAGAGAGCTAGTGGCTCCTGATACGCTGCAAATATTAGGAAGCTTGAAGATGGGCATGGATGAGAACGAGCAGCAGAGGAGGCTTAAACTTGCCAATTCCATTGCGAGTCGAGATAATCCATTAACAGCTAGGGTTATGGTAAATAGGCTGTGGCAGTTTGTCTTTGGTATCGGTATCGTTGATACTCCAAGTGATCTTGGAACCAATGGAACTGACCCAACTCATCCTGAGCTTTTGGATTGGCTTGCCTCAGAATTTATGGAAATGGGGTGGTCTGTTAAGAGTGTTCTTAAACTGATTCTAGTCAGTGATACTTTTAAGCAGAAAAGTATTCCTCGACCTGATGCGGTTAAAATAGATGCGGGCAGCCGATACCTTTGGCGCTTTCCTCCTCGCCGGCTCGAGGCCGAGGCGATCAGAGATTCAATACTATCAGTATCCGGGAACCTAAATCTTGAAATGGGTGGTCCTGGATTTTATTTGCTCGATGTGGATCGGGAAAATGTTGTTCACTATCACCCGAAGGAAAGGATAAGCTCCAAAGAATGGCGTCGAATGGTTTATATGTTTAAGATACGCCAAGAACAGGACTTAATTTTTGGAGCATTTGACTGCCCTGACGGCAATCAAGTCATCCCTGAGCGAAGTCGTTCAACGACACCGATCCAGGCCTTGAATCTTTTTAACAGCCATTTCATGATCGAACAATCTGGCATAATGGCTAAAAGTTTGATAACTGAGGCCGGTCCTTCAATCCGTGCGCAAATCAAAGCGGCCTATAATAGGTACTATGGAAGACCGGCAACTGATGATGAAGTTAAGGACGCGAGTGCATTTGTCAGTGAACACTCGCTATCAGATTTCTGCAGGGCTATGTTTAATTCGAACGAATTTTTATTTACTTTCTGATGCTGGATAAACGTCATCTTATGAGCAGGAGTCATTTTCTCTCTCACTCGGTGAGTGGCTTAGGCGGTGTCGCGCTGGCTCAATTACTTAATTCAGAAAATGTCTTAGGTTCTGAGAAGGTAAGAGAAAGTGCACCTGGAAAGACTCCGATCCGACCTATTATTGAACCAGGGAACCCAAACGCTGCCCGTGATTCACACTTTGCGCCTCGCGCTACTCAAGTCCTACAAATCTTTTGTTCTGGGGCAATCAGTCAGGTAGACACTTTTGATTACAAACCGGAACTGATTAAGAACCATGGCAAGCCAATGCCAGGAGGAGATCAATTAATCACCTTTCAGGGAGAGCAGGGTAATCTGACGAAGAGTCCTTGGGAATTTAAGCCACGGGGTCAGAGCGGGAAAATGATCTCTGAACTGGTTCCACAACTCGGGGCACTTGCAGATGAGATGTGCTTTATTCACTCCTTAACCGGCAAGACAAATACGCACGGACCAGGTGAGAACTTCATGTGTACTGGTTTTACGCTTGATGGATTTCCTAGTGCGGGATCATGGATGACTTACGCTCTTGGAAGTGAAACAGAAGACTTACCTGCCTACGTGGCCATTTCAGATGTGAGAGGGACTCCTCAGTCAAGTGTCAATTGCTGGGGCCCAGGTTTTCTTCCGGCTGCCTTTCAAGGCACTGAATTTAATGCATCAAAGCCCGTTCGAAATATTGTGAGGCCAGAAGGGATTAGTGATTTAACCGATAACGCGACAAGAGCTTTCCTTAAAAGGCAAAATAAGCGACACCTTGAAGGGTACCCGGGCGATAGTGAACTTGCTGCCAGAATAGCCAGTTATGAATTAGCGGCGAAGATGCAGATGAGTATTCCTGAAGTTTCTGACATCTCTTCAGAGCCGGCTCACGTTCTTCGAGATTATGGAGCAGATCAGTCAGGTAATAAGGTTAAGGACCTGCGTGCGGCTTACGGTAAAAATTGCATCTTGGCGAGGAGGCTTATCGAGAAGGGGGTCCGGTTTGTTCAATTATTCAATGGGGCCTATCAGACAGGGGGCGAGGGCGTAAGTAACTGGGATGGCCATAAAAAGATCAAAGAGCAGTATTCTATTCACGGGCCAGTACTCGATCAGCCGACTGCGGCGCTCTTGAAAGACATGAAGGCCAGAGGATTGCTTAAAAACACGCTTGTCATTTTTAATTCAGAATTTGGAAGGATGCCAACCTTCCAAAAGGGAGCGAGTGGTCGAGATCATAATCCCTCAGGCTTCACTTCATGGTTGGCTGGAGCCGGAGTTAAAGCGCCTTTTAGTTATGGTGCTACGGATGACTTCAGTCATAAAGCCGTTGATAACGTCGCCACTGTTTATGATTTTTATGCGACAGTTATGCATATAATGGGCTTGGATCATGAGAGACTCAGTTTTTATCATAACGGAATTGAGCGTCGCCTCACTGACGTTCATGGTCACATTATTAAAGAAATTCTTTCCTAGAATTGGCTATTTCTTTGGTAC
>TARA_B100001057_G_scaffold87953_3_pt1 | contig 35657 bp, 43 predicted proteins | sample TARA_B100001057 | Tara Oceans TARA_B100001057 (sample SAMEA2621839) | marine metagenome | biome: marine biome (ENVO:00000447); feature: surface water layer (ENVO:00002042); material: "saline water (ENVO:00002010), including plankton (ENVO:xxxxxxxx)" | depth 5 m | reverse complement strand
CGTAATGAGGTAGAACTCTACTACAACAACTCTAAGAAATTTGAAACTACACCCACCGGTGTAAACATTACAGATGATCTGAATGTCGCTGGTGTTTCTACATTTGCTGGAAATATAAACGCGAATGGAAATATTGTTGGTGATAATGCTACAAGTATTTTAGGTATCAACTCTGTTACCGCAATAACATACTTTGGTGATGGTTCACAACTGACTGGCTCTGGTGGTGGTACCCTTATTCAAGGTATCTCCATTGAAGAAGAGGGAGTTAATGTTGGCACAGCTGGGTCAATTAAGACCATTAACTTCAAAGGTGCAAAGGTAACTGCTGCTTCAGTCAATGCCACTAAAGTTGATGTCACAGTTAATACTGGTCTTAATACAGCAGGAACTTCCGGTTTCAATAACCTATTTGTAACTGGTGTATCTACATTTGCTGGAAATATTAATGCAAATGGAGATATTGTTGGTGATAACTCTACAAATATTTCAGGTATCAATTCAGTAACTGCTACCAGTTACTTCGGTAATGGTGTAAATCTAACCGGTATTGTTACTTCGTTAGTAGCAGGGGCCAATATTTCGATAAGTGGTGCTACCGGCCAAGTCACTATCGCTGGTCTTGCCAATACTGCTAATGTTACAGCCAACACCTTGACTGTATCAGGATTCTCTACATTAGCGAGTGCATCTTTTAGTGGTAATGTAACTATCGGCGGAACACTTACTTATGAAGATGTCACCAATATTGATTCTGTTGGTCTGATTACTGCAAGAGCTGGAATCAGAATTGGAACAGGTGGTACAGTCGGACCTGTAGGATCTGGTATTGTCACATACTTTGGTGATGGTTCGCAACTAAGCGGAGTTCAGGGTGGTAAATGGGAAGAAACTGATGTAGGTATCAATACATCTTCAAATGTTGGTATCGGTACCACAAATCCTGTTCACAAACTAGAAGTTGTTGGTGATACTAATTTAACAGGTAGCCTAAACGTAATAGGTATTACTACCATTAATGGAAATAGCGTTCCATCCATTGGAATGGTAATTGCCCTCAGTGGCTTCTGATAAATAACTAAAAAGTACTAATACAATGGCGGAGTCATTTACAAATCAACTGACAAGGGCTGCGGGTATTGTAACCTCAAGTAATAGTGGTTCTATTGGTGTTACCACCTCCCTTATTACGGGAGTATCAACTGCTGGGGTTTCAGTTGGCGATATGGTAAAAACAACATTCTTTAGGGGTGGGTCAAAAGTTTCTGTGATTGGGGCAGGTCAAGTAAATCTTGATAAGACATCAACCAATACTACTGCAAAGACTGGTCAAACTGTTACATTCATGGGTAAAAACACAGCATTTACCGCCACAACTAAATCTATTCTAGTTGGCGGTACTTTTGCAAATCTAACCAATAATACTATTCACATCAATGTAGAAGTTGGAATCGGAAATACTTTCGCCAACATCGCTAACAATATTCCTATTCCTCAAGGGAGTTCGTTTGTTGTAAGTGATGCTGGTAAAACTATCTTAAGACCCAATGAAGTAATTAATTTGTATTGTGATACAGCTACAGCAGTAGATTCTAGTTTGAGTATTCTTAGTGGAGTTCAATAATGGGTCTTGGTAATAACGGATATATTGGAAGATCTCCTGGAGATTCTTCTGTAATTGTAAGAAGACAGGTATATCAACCAACCGGTGTTCAAACTTCATTTACATTTGAATCTGGTTATGACAACAATTTCTTTGATGTCTTTATTAACGGCGCAAAGCAGATTAAGTCCATTGACTTTACTGCGGTAGATAATACGACATTCTCTTTAACAACACCAGCACAAAATGGTGATGTAATTGAAGCGGTGGCATACAAAGCTTTTAATGCCACAAATAGTGGTGTCGGTATTCAATCTGCCGGAGTACGGATTGGAGAACCTTCAACTCTAAATTTTATTGGTGTAGGAAATACATTTAAAGTTAGGGATGCTGGTGAGGTAATTGATATCTCCATCCAAGGTGGAGGAGGAGGTGGTGGTGTTGGAACTGCCATTAATTATGAAAACGGAGATTCAAGCCCATTTAGTTACATCAATGCAACAGCATATGTAAATCAGGATATTGTTTTAGATACAACCACTGCTGGTGCAGATAACTCTTACGTTGTTGTTCAGGAACCACGATTAGTTGTTTCAGTTGGTGCTGCTGTTACGGTGGGACTTGGAAAAACCATGGTAACTGATCTATATCAACTTGGTGATCTCTAATAAATACAACTAAAAGATATAAGTAATGTCGGCAATTAATGTAAATTCAATTACAGGAAGGACCGGAACTCATGGTCCTGTGCTGACTGGTGTAACCACGGTAACTGGTGGCACTCTTAACACCGCAGCTTTAAATGTTACTGGTGCAGCTTCATTTTCCGGTAACGTATCGATTGCTGGCACATTAAGCTATGAAGATGTAACTGACATTGATTCAGTTGGTATTATAACCGCTCGAAGTGGTATTCATTTAGACGATAGTATTGTTCATCTAGGAGATACTAATACCAAGATAAGATTCCCTGCTGCTGATACTATTACTGCAGAAACTGCTGGTAGTGAAAGACTTCGTGTAACTTCTGCTGGTCTGGTTGGTATTGGAACTAATAATCCAGTAAGAAAGTTAGACGTAGATGGGACATCAAGATTTACTGATTACATTTATGGAAATTCAACAACTAACAAGATATATGTTAACGATGATTTAGCACTATCTGCGACTAAAAAATTATACTTTGATACGGGCAGTAACACCTATATTCATGAAGCAGCTGCTGATCAACTTGCGATAGTAACGGGCGGAACAGAAAGACTTCGTATAACTTCTGGTGGTGAAATTGGTATTGGTAATAATGGATCTTTTGGAATCTTTACAGGTGCAAATGACAGAAATCTGCTGTTAGGCACTGGCAGTGGTAGTAATGGCATCCAGTTGCATTGTTCAACAACAGGATATGGTGGTATTTACTTTGGTGATAGCAGTAGTGGCAATGCCAGATATTCTGGATATATAGAATACAAAAATAATGAAAACTTCTTCAGAATTGCCACTTCAGAAACAGAAAGACTTCGTATAACTTCTGGTGGTGATGTTAATAATTTGGGTAATGTCGGTGTACAAACAACTTATCCAACATCCTCCACACTTGTAGGTGCTGCTAGTTCTTTAATCGGCCTATATATTGGTGATGGACACATGCTATTCAGTGATAACTTATCACGTTCGGGTGGATATTATATTCCCAATGGACTGAATGCTCTTAATGCAGGTCCCGTCACTCTTGGTTCAACAATGACACTTGATGGTGTTTGGGTAATCGTATAGGAGGTATTATGGGAACTCTCAATGTAGCAAACGCAAGTTTTACAACCGCTAAAATAGGTAATCTTACACATACTGATGGTGTAACAAAACATACAGATGTTACTTATGATACGAAGGTGGGAGCTACTCTTTTAACGGGTATTACCTGGCACACTGACAAAAATTCCACTACTCAGACTATTGCAAATCTTTCAGGATATGTTGATTCTAATACTTATGCCGTTGATATAACTCATTATTATTCTCATAACGGATCTACAAATCACGGATACTTAGCTGGTTATTTGTTCCAGCAAGGTAAAGTATATAATCAAGACGGTTCGTGGTTTAATCACTATCATTATGATTGGTATTATAATGTCATGACAGAACAGCATACAGTTATGTGGGATCCAGCAGGAAATACAAATTTACAAATATACGTATCAACTGCACATAATAGTAGTACTAGTAATACACATGGTTTTTATCTTGCAGGCGTTCATAAAAAAACAGCATAATTATGATTAACACAACAACAGATTTTATAATTCCAGCAGCATATGCTCTTACGGGAAATCTTTCGGGCGCTCTTGTTATCCGTGGAGATATTTCTTATGAAAATATTGAATGGAATACTGGTATAGTAACTACTACATTACCAACAAAACAAGAGGTTCTTAATAAAGCACAAGAACTTTATGATGGTGAAGCAAGTAATAAATTGAGAATTCATCGCGATAGATTGATGTCTAATTGTGATTGGACTCAAGGTGCTGATAGTCCATTATCAGATTCAAAGAAAACTGAATGGGCAACTTATCGTCAAGCATTAAGAGATCTACCAGCAAATTCTTCACCAACGCTAGATGGACCATTCATTAAAGATGTTGTCTGGCCAACAGAACCATCATAAATAATACTAACATTCCTCCAATTATGAAATACGATATCCCGGCAGCATTACAATTACTTACACCAGGAGCCGAATGGGTGCTTCGTGGCAGTGAGTATTCTGGTTTGGAGTGGCTTAAAGGAAACGGTCACGATAAACCAACTGAAGACGAATTGAATACAAAGATTGCTGAACTTGATGGTGTAGAAGCAATGAAACTTCTACGTGAAGAAAGAGATCGTAGAATTGCAAAGACTGATTGGAGAGCTTCATCAGATTTGACAATTTCGGATGCATGGAAAACTTATCGTCAGGCATTAAGAGATCTTCCTGCATCTGCAACTCCGACTCTTGATTCTGCTTATAATTTGGATCTGACTTCTGTAACCTGGCCCACGGAACCTTCTTGATATGGCATCTGAATTAAGAGTAGACAGAATAATTCCTGTTGATGGAGTGCCATCTGGTGGTGGAGGAGGAATTATTCAGATGAAGCATTCTGTTGTTGAAACACAAGTTGTTGTCAATACTAATACATGGACAAGCACTGGAAATAGTGTGACAATAACACCAAAAAGTGCATCAAATTATTTTTACGTATTTTTTGAGGGTCAGTTCACCATGGACGTTAATGGTGCGCAGGGTTTTGGATATAATATTTACAAAGATGGTTCTGCTGTAACAACTAGTACAAATGATGGTGGAAATCCTTATGATAAGTATAAAGACGAAACAAGGATTTATACTAGAAAATGTAAAATGTATTTTGCACAATGTGGTACAACAAGTGCTGTGACATTTGATGTTAGATTTAGACCGTATAACGCTCAAAATACTATTTCCTGTTATTCAGGCGAAACACAACAAAATCTGATTGTAATGGAGGTGTCAGGATAATGTCAGAATTAAGAACAAATCGGATTGTCCCTAAAGACGGACTACCTGCTGGTGCTTTTGGTGGTATTATACAGGTAAAACAAAGTGTATTAACAACATCTGCTGCGATTGCAACAGGACATAATTTTACGGATTCAGGTCTTGCTGTTACAATTACTCCAACAAGATCGGATAGTCGAATTTTAGTAATGAGTGACATTACTACTGGAATATCTAATAGTTATGGAGGTTGTCTTCGATTAATAAGAGGTTCAACACACATTTACAAAGGAGATACTGCTGGAAATAGACCGATAGTCACAAAATGGTTTTGTGACTACAAGAATGCTACTGACACTTATTCAACATATTTTCCACACTTCCAATTTATTGATAATCCTTCCACTACAAGTGCGGTTACATATAAAATACAATTAGCTGGTTACTCAAGCACTATTGTGTATGTAAATCGAAGTCATGCTCATCAAAATTATACAGAATATGATGGATCTCAAGCATCATCTATCACAGTAATGGAATTATCAGGATAAATAACTAAAAAGTATCGGTATGTCGAAGATACAAGTAAATGAGATAGTCAATCACTTTGACAACGGTGCTCCTGATTGCCCCAAAGGTTTTACTGTATCTTCTGGTATTTCAACATTTACCGGTGCAATTGATGCAAATGGTAGTTTAGATGTTGATGGTCATACAAATTTAGATAACGTTAATATATCTGGTGTTGTTACTGCTACTAGTTTTGTTGGAAATGTAACAGGAAACGTTATTGGAAACGTTACTGGTAATGTTACTGGAAATGCTGATTCAGCGACTACGGCAACCACGGCAACCACAGCAACTAACGCACAAGGTCTTACTGGTTCTCCAAGTATTTCTGTTGCAAGTCTTGTCGCAACTGGTAATGTAACTATTGGTGGAACACTTACATACGATGATGTAACTAATATTGATTCAGTAGGTGTTATAACAGCAAAATCTGGTATTCATGTAACTAGTGGTTCGGTTGGTATCGGAACTGATGCACCTGAGAGTTCTATTAAACTTGATGTAAGAGGTGCTGTAATAGGTAACAGTTTTGGTAGCAGTCTTTTAGTAACACCCTCAAATGCCCTTACACCTTCTTGGAAAGCTGTATCTTCAGGTGGTGATCCAAGTTCTGTTCCATCTGGATTGACTTCAGTTTCTTCTAATGCTGTACTGAGTCAAGGAACTTCTGAGCAAATATTTTTAGACTTGGGGTCTTCAGTAACAACAGTTACTTTTGATTTTAATGCTGTATTAGATACTAATTTCTATTATCCTGGATGGAAAGTATCAAATGATGGTTCAAGTTGGACTAATAAGGGTGCAATAAACACAGATGGTAATGGTGTAATCACCATAACAAATGGTAGTGCATTTAGATATGTCACATTACGTAGTTTGACGAACTATAATAGTGGTACTATTGCCACCGTTGAGAGCACTACTACTTCTGCTGCAGCAGCTCAACCAGATACAAACACAAAGATAAACTTCCCCACTTCTGATACAGTTGCGGTTGAAACAGGTGGTACAGAAAGACTTCGTATAACTTCTGCTGGTTCGGTTGGAATCTCATCAGCAACACCAAAAACAGATGTTGATATCTCACAGAAGACAGGTGCTGTAGCACTACCACAAGGAACCACGGCACAAAGACCGTCTGGTTCGGCACCATACATAAGGAAGAATACCACCAATAATGCCTTGGAGTATTTTGATGGGACATCATGGGTAGAGATAATCACGGATTATTTCCCCACTGGTTCTACTATTTTAGGTTGAGGTAAGAAATAATGGCAAACGAAGTACTTACTAGAACTCCTACCAGTACTGGTAATAGAAAAAAATTCACCTGGGCAGGATGGATAAAAAGAAATGATATAGATGCAAGTGGAGGAAATAGTTATCAAGGAATTTTTGCTGTCGGTACTTCTGATGGTGCGGAAGATACATTTATGTTTTCTTCTGATCAAATCAGATTACGTTGCGAAAGTGGATCAGATGTAACAACATCTGAGAAATACAGGGACTCTGGAAATTGGATGCATGTGATAATGGTTGTAGATACCACATTATATGATCCAGACCATAGATGTATTTTTTATTTGAATGGTGTAAAATCAAATGTAATGTCTCAAGAAAATGACATTACTCAAAACGCAAACTTAAGAATTAATAGTGCTGCTAAACATTATATTGGAGAATTTCCAAGAATTAATAATCATTTAGATGGTCAAATATATGATGTCTTCCTCGTAGATGGTCAAGCACTCACACCTGATGTGTTTGGTTTCTATAAAGATGGAGAAGGTTATCAGTCTTCTGGATCTTCTCATGCAACCGATTTCCGTCCTGGTCAGTGGATGCCACATGCACCATCAAAGATTAAAAAGGATATCAATCGTAGGGGTGGATTTGGTGTCAATGGATTCTATCTTCCTATGAATGATAGCTCCAATCCTGGTGCTGACTTCCATATGACTCCTAATAGTATCATTAAACTCAAAGGAGAAGATCTACCACAACCACGTAATGGCGCTCCTACAACTTCTGATTCTTATGTCAGTCAGTTGAGACAAGAAACAGGAACACTTGGTTTTGATGGTGTTGTTAAGTTTGATGGTGTTGGTGATTACTTAACTTTTGATGGATCTTCAATAGATTTTGGAACAGGAGATTTTACTGTAGAGGCATTTGTATATCATACTGGAGGTAATGATGATACAATTATCTCAGACCAAACTGGATTTACATTTACTTATGGTAACAATGGAAAACTAAGATTTTATCATGCTAATGGTTCTAACGTAGTAGATGCGACTGTTAATTTTATTAGTTATCGTTGGGTTCATGTTGCTGTTGTCAGATCAAGTAACACATTGACATTTTATCAAGATGGAAATGCGGTTGGAAGTCATGCGTATAATAATGATATTGGCACTAATAGTACTACAACATATATTGGAAAATATTTTGGAGGAACAGTACAAGACTTTGATGGATTTGTTTCTAACCTTCGCGTAATTCAGGGAACCGCACTCTACACAGCAAACTTTACAGCACCATCAGCACCACTCACAAATGTAACCAACACAAAACTTCTGTGCTGTAATTCATCAACTTCCGCAACAGCAGCAACAGTCACACCTGGAACAATTACTGCGAATGGTAATGCTTTTGCTACCAGAAATGAACTGACTGGTTCTATTCTTCTTGCTGTTCCTGGTATTACTGGTGGTCAGGGTAGTGGTTATGGTGACTACTCTGCTGATATAAAAGGTAGTGGAACCAATAAGACCATTACAGCAAATAATAATGCTACTGTTTCTGCAACGGCATCATATTATGGAAGTGCTATGGCCTTTGATGGTACCACTGATTCCTTTCAATATTCCGTACCTAATAACGATGCATTGTTCTTACAGAACACCAATTTCACAATAGAGTGTTGGGTTTATCCTAACACAAGTTTTACTGATGATAGATATTTGATTTTCCTTGGTAATGGATCTTCGTCTAATAATAATAGTTGTTATTACTTAAGAATATATGATACTTATTATCAAGGTATCATGGTTAATTCAAATAATCAATATGCAACAACTAGTAGTAATACATATAAATCAGAACAATGGACTCATGTTGCTTATGTAAGAGATGGGAATGAACAGAGACTTTACCTCAACGGTGTATGTGAGACAGTCACTACTCACAGTATATTACCAAATGTTAATAATAGCTCCACATTCTTCATAGGTTCATCTCATGGTTTAAACAATAGTATTAACGCACAAATACAAGATGTTCGCATCTATGATGGTGTAGCAAAATACAAGGGTGGTTTTGATGTTCCCAAACCTTACTCACCAGAAGGTATTGAAGAATTTAGAACAACTACTGATACTTGTAAGAATAACTTTGCTTCTTTGAATCCTCTTTCATATCAAACATCAGGAACATATGGAACTTCATATCCAGTATTAACTGATGGAAACTTAAAATTTACGCATGGTCAAACTGGACAATGGGAAAGATCTAATTGTACAATGGGAGGTAGTGAAGGAAAGTGGTATTTTGAGTTTAAAATAGTATCTGGAGCAGGACTCTCGGGAAATAATGAAAACTGGGCAGTAGGTGTAAGAGAATCTGATAGTAGTAAATTCTATGACTGTTCAGATGGATTTGAAAATCAAGCAGACCATGTATATTGGATTGATGCAGGAACAGCAAAGATTGTAAGTAATCAATCTAGAGGTTCTGGATCTACATCAGGTATATCAGGTGTTGCTAATGGAGATATTATTAATATTGCCTTTGAAAAAACTGCAACGGCACTAAAAGTTTGGTTTGGAAAGAACGGAACATACTTTAATAGTGGAAATCCTGCAACAGGTGCTAATCCAGCAGTGAATCATGCAACGACTACTGAATATATTATTCCTGCCGCATCATTTTACCAGTATAGTGGTCAAGTTGAACCAGTTGGAACTTTCAACTTCGGTCAAAACCCAACATTCTCTGGAGCTGTAGCAGCAGGAACAAACGCAGATGATAGTGGTAAGGGACTGTTTAAGTATGCTGTGCCATCTGGTTATTCTGCATTATGTGAGGATAACTTACCTACTCCTGCGATTGCTGACCCTGGTAAGCACTTTAAGTGTGTGCTTTATGAGGGAAATGGTGGTCTTCAATCTGTAAATGGTGTTGGTTTCCAACCCGATTTTGTATGGATTAAGAGTAGAACTAGCAGTCATGGATCTGGAGTTTTTGATGTTATTAGAGGTATAGAAAGATTAGATACATCATCTACACAGGAAGGTAGGACAAATGAAGGAAACATTGTCATTTCATCTGATGGTTTTGATATAACTTCTTCTCATCCAACTACTAATAATAGTGGTTCTGACATAGTATCCTGGTGTTGGAAAGCAGGTGGTGCCGCAGTATCAAACACTGATGGAACTATCACATCACAGGTGAGTGCCAATCAGACTGCTGGATTTAGTATTGTAAAAGGAACTATGACTAGTGGAACAGATACTCTAGGTCATGGTCTTGGAAAAGCACCAAAAATGATAATTACCAAGCAAACAAATGGTACAACTGGTTGGTATACGTATCATAAGGACATTGGTTCTGGTAATACTCTAAGACTGGATACTACTGCTGCATCAACATCATTCGCTCACTGGGTTACTGATCCAACAACATCTGTATTCTCAATGGGTAGTGGTTTTGGTTCTGGTGAAATATATGTTGCTTACTGCTTTGCAGAAATAGAAGGTTACAGTAAGATTGGAAGTTTTGAAGGAAATGGTAGTACTGATGGCACTTTTGTGTATTTGGGATTCAAACCTGCACTAGTCATAGCCAAGCAAATAGATACTGTATATACTGTTGGTGGTTCTGCTGCTACAAGTTGGGGTATGTGGGATTCATCCAGAATGCCAAATAATCCTGCAGGAAATCCACTCTGGGCAAATTTAAGCAGCACTGAAACTACTAGAGGTAACGGATCGAGTGCAAACACAGGAGGAAGTGATGGTAATGGTCTAGGTGGATTCCTAATGTGTGATCTATTATCAAATGGATTTAAGGCAAGATCTGCCGGAAGTGAATTTAATTCTGCAGGAACACATATCTACATGGCATGGGCAGAATCACCATTCAAGACTGCAAACGCCAAGTGATAAATAACTAAAAAGGTTTTACAATGGCGATTGGAAATCCCATTACTAGTGAAAATAATTTTAGGATAAACAAGTTTGGTCCATTTCAAGGACAAACATTGTTCACAATTAATAATGGATACCAATTAGGTAAGATTTCTGTCTTCAGAAATGGTATACGACTCACAGACGGTATTGATTTTACAGCTTCTGATGGTTCTACTGTCACATTTAATACTGGCTGTAATCTCGGTGATGATATAGTTATTGAAGTTCTTGACACGTTCAGTGTTGCTGATGTTTCTGGAAGTGGTGGTGGGGCCACTGGAAGTAGTGGAGATGAAGTATTTCATGAAAATGAACAAGTGGTGACAGCAAATTATACGTTAAGTAATGCTAAAAGTGCTATGAGTGTTGGTCCTGTGACTTTGAACGCAGGAGTGGTAGTTACCATCCCTGCAAATCGAAGATGGGTAGTTCTCTAGGAGTAAGTCATGGCAGTCTCAATTTCTGGTGAAGGTGTCATCAGTGGTAGTAGTAATTATTCCTTCGACTCGAAAGTATCGGTTGGTGGTACTCTGACTTATGAAGACGTAAGTAGTGTTGACTCAGTTGGTATTATAACAGCAAGATCAGGTATTCATATAGATGATAGTATTGTTCATATTGGAGATACTGATACTAAAATAAGATTCCCTGCTGCTGATACGATTACTGCAGAAACTGGTGGAACAGAAAGACTTCGTATAGATTCAAGTGGGCGATTGCTCCTGGGTACTACATCTTTAATAAGCAGTAGTGTTGCTGCTAATCTTCAAGTTGCGTCTGATTTTGGATCTCGTCTTAATATTGCTCGCAGTGATACTACAACTGCTGCAGACAATCTGATTGGGGCCTTTGATTTTTATGGTAATGATAGTAATGGTACTTATCAAAATTGTGCTCGTATTCTTGCTGAAGCAGATCTTGACCACGACACTGATGATAAACCAACTCGTTTAACATTTTATACAGCACCAGATGGTTCTGCCACACCATCAGAAAGACTTCGTATAACTTCTGGTGGTGATGTTGGTATTGGAGATAATGCTCCTAATAGTAATTATGGAACAAACTTAAGTGTTCATAGCACTGCGACAGATGGCGCAAGACTTAAAATAAGCGATGGAACAACTGGTAAAGGAAATACTGATGGTCTTGATATAATATCGACAGGCGGTGCGGCTTATATTATGAACCGTTATGCGGGGGCGATGCATCTTGCGACTAGTAACATAAACAGAATTAATATAACTTCTGCTGGTAATGTAGGTATCAATGAATCTAGTCCTGGTGGTCTACTTCAAGTTGGAGCTTCTAGTGGTTCACATGTAATAATTACACCAAACACAGGTATAGATGTCAATGATGGAGCAATTAACCTTTATCAAGCAACATCAAATGCCAATGCTACTCCATTTATTATATCATCTGATGTAGGTGGTACAGAAACTGAAAAACTTCGTATAACTGCTGCTGGTAAAGTTGGTATCAATCAAGCTACTCCAACACAAGCACTTGATGTTGTCGGAAGAATAATTAAGACAGAGTACAACCCAGGCGAATTGATTGAATGTATTGAGACAATTGCAAATGGCGTATCAATTACTACTTCTACTGGAACACATACTATACAAAATGTAACTGGAACTCAAGATCTTACAACTTCCTATTTAATTATAGAAGGTTCACAAATTACTTACAGTATTCCTGTAGGGGCTAAGAGACTTATTTACGAATTCTGGTGTTTCATGCGTGACAAGGATGTTGGACCACTTTTACACTTTCAAGGTTCAGTAACTGCTGATGGTACTTCTGCATTTCCAACTTATGTAGAAACCTCTAGACATACCTGGAGAGGTTCAACTGCGAATGCCGACTACCAGCAGTGGATACATAATCAAATGGTTCTCTTTAATACCACTTCCGGGGAGGATCAAGCAGGGGGTTATCTTAATTCTCTTGGTGGTACTACAAGAACTTTTAGATTTCATTGTAGAGAATATAGTGGGACGTATGAAGCACAGTTGCATACCACAAACAACTGGGACGGCTCTGGAACTGACATTTTGGTTCGTCCTCAAATCAGAATTGCTGTTTATGCTTAATTCCACCCCTATAAATATTTAAGCCTAAACCTGTTTAGTTCGGAGGACAATCCTAATGGCACTTTCTGAAAGATTTGAAAACGACAAGATTGAAGTCGTTGGAACCTATAAAGCGGTTCAAGTACGTAAAGCAAATATCATTGAAAAAGATGGTGTAGAAATTTCACGAACATTTGAACGTCGTGCATTGATGTCAGGAACGATTGATGATAGTGACAATTTTGTAGACACAGACATTAGCACTGAAGATACTGATGTTCAAGCTATTTGTAATGCTGCTTGGACAACCACTGTAAAAGATGCCTATAAGGTATTTCTCATTGCAAATAAATCAGGAACCTAATAAATGAGCACCCTCAAGACAAATACTCTTCAACACTTAGATAGTGGTTCAGCTAACATTGAGTTGGCCAAGGGTGGGGGTGCAATTCATTCTGGAATCTCTACATTTCAGGAGGACATACATCTAAATGATATTGTTCATCTACAAGACACTGATACAAAAATAAGATTCCCTGCTGCTGATACATTTACGGTAGAAACTGCTGGTAGTGAAAGAGTTCGTGTAACTTCTGCTGGTCTGGTTGGTATTGGAACTAATAATCCCTCATACAAACTTCAAGTTGAAAATGCAGGAACTGCATTAGGTAGATTTTTAAGAACTAATGCTGGTGCAGGACTATTTCAGATAATGTCCCAAGATGGTGGAAATATAATTCTTGGTCTTGGTGATGTTTCTGATCCTGATATTCAATATATTAAATCTGATAATTCAGATAATTCTCTTTCTTTAGGAACAAATACTGCCGAAAGACTTCGTATAACTTCTGCTGGTGATGTAAATATTGGACCATCTGCAAATGCAAATGGACACGGATTACTTACTCTTTCTCAAACTGCTTTATCGGCATTTAATGCTTTAGTTATCCAACAAGGGAACACTCAATTTACGGCAACAGATGGTTTACATATTGGTATTGATGCTGGAGTACATGCGTACATAAAACAATTTGAAAATCGTGATATCTATTTCACAACGGGAACCACAAATACTGAAAGACTTCGTATTCTCTCTGATGGTGGTATAACATTCAATGGTGATACTACAACTGCTAATGCACTAGATGACTACGAGGAAGGGACCATCACAACATGGAGACTTGTAAAAAATGATGCTAATACAAATGGAGCAAATCATGCCCAAACTGAAGTTTATTATACAAAAATAGGAAGATGTGTTTATATTAGTGGACATATTAGAACTGATGGTACTGAAACAAGTAAAACTGGAAATTTAAAGCTTGTAAGCACAGCTGATGGTAGTACTGCAGCAACACTACCCTTCGTTCCAAATCATAGGGGTGGATTACCAATCGTTCATACGAGATCATGTAGTACATCTGATACTACATATGGTTTGTCTGTAGGATTTAGGGAGAATAATTCAACGGTTTATGTTTATGCTAATGACACTACCGGTGATTATATTATTGACAGTAATACTTTAGATACTAATACACAAACAAATCTTGTAATCACCTTCAACGGTCATTATTTTACCGACTCCTAAATAACTAAAAAGAGTTCTGATGTCAAGGGCAAGAGACTTATCAAGATTTGCAAATAACCAAGCTATAAGTATTGATTCTTCTCTTAATGTAGGTATCAATTCAACATCCCCTGACGCTAAATTAGATGTTGCTGGTATCGTAAGTGCTACAGAATTTTTTGGTGATGGTTCAAATCTAACCGGTGTATCAAGTCCAGGATTAGGAACTGCCTTAAGTGATGACACTACCAGTCCTCTTAATTCTATCTATTTCACGAATGCAAACTTATCTGTTGCATCGACGATTACAGTAAATCCACCATCATCAGCATCAGCAGCATTCACACAATATGCAAATATTGTTCTTCAGAATGACGCGGATTTAATTGTTGCTGATGGTGATACATTTATTCCAGATATTCTGGGTATTGGAACGGATGTTGATGAGCCAGGGACACTTACTGGTGGTGCAGGAAAATTAAGAGTAGATAATATAACAAATAAAGCGGGAACTGGATCTCCAAATTTCCCCTTTGGTATGGTAATCGCTGGTATATTTACTGCCACAGGGGGGTCTTTTAGTGGTAATGTTTCTGTTGGTGGTACATTAACATATGAAGATGTAACTAATATTGATTCGGTTGGTATTATTACAGCGCAGTCTGGTATTCATATAGACGATAGTATTGTTCATCTAGGAGATACTAATACCAAGATCAGATTCCCTGCTGCTGATACGATTACTGCAGAAACTGGTGGAACAGAAAGACTTCGTATAACTTCTGATGGTAAAGTTGGCATCGGACTTACTAATCCAGATGTTTTTTCTGCATCAGCCGATGATTTAGTCATTAGAACTACTGGCGATACAGGAATTACAATCAGATCAGGAGCATCTGATTCTGGAAATATCTTTTTTGCTAGTGCAGATAGTGCTTCTAGTAATAATGGAATCATAAAATATCTTCAAAATACTAAAGAACTGCGATTCCAAAACTATGGTTCAGGAAGTGAGTTCTTTACTTTTTATGCTCAAGGTAATGAAAAAGTTCGTATAACTTCTGCTGGTAATGTTGGTATCGGACTGACTAATCCAACAGGAAAGTTACACACTATTGGTGATGTAATGATACAAGGCACTGGCGGAGTTGGAGAACAAACACTCTTTATTGGTAGATCTGCAACTTTTTTACCAAATAGTAGAGGTGTTGCTGTTGCAGCAGATCAAAATGCCTCAGCATTTCATGATATGGTGTTGAAAACCTCTACAAATAGTAGTGGTCTTGTTGAACAAGTTCGTATAACTTCTAATGGAAATGTAGCGATTGGAACCGATACAATATCAAATTCTAATTTGACAATTTTTGGTGATGGAACTACTGATAATAAACCAGCAACACTATATCAAAATGCGCTAACTGGAACAGGTTCGGATAGTGGTTTCTATGTTGGAACTAACCATAATGATCAGGTTGGATATGTGTGGAATTATGAACCTCACGCGCTAAGTTTTGCTACAAATGATACTGTAAGACTGGGTATAACCTCAGAGGGTTATTTAAATCCCGCCCCTTCTGGAATGGTGATAAGGAGTGGTTTTTATGATCCAGGAACCGGAACTAATGCAACAACATCGACCACTTCATCGACATTCACAACCCTTAATGTTGATGGAACGGGTCAAGTAGGACATAATATAGGTAAATTCAGTACGGACGGACTCACATATACTAAAGTAAGTTCTAATAGTCATCTGAATATTAGTATATCCATACCGTTTTATCTTGCCACTGGCGGTACTGGTTTTGGTATTAGAGCTCTGTTGAGTACAGATGATGGAAATAATTATTATGTAGTAACTGGATTAAGCAATGGACCCGCTGACAAATGGGGTGCAGGTGGTTACGGTGGTAACACATCTGGTATATTAAATTATACTTGGAATACAAGAATGAATTCCTCTCGGGCATCAGCAATACTTTCAAAAACAGGAACTATTAGATTCTATTTTCAGGTGGCTGTTTGGTCTAGTTCCGATACATTAACAATTGGTGATTATCCTAGTTATAACAAAAAATCTTCAATTATAGTACAAGAAATTGCTGAATAAATAACTAAAAAAGTACTCTGATGTCAAGAATAAGAGCCGATCAGATATTAAATGGTGCTGGTACTGGTGCTCCTAACTTTTCACTAGGACTTCAGGTGGGTGCGGCCACCACTATCCATACGACAGGTATTGACCTTGGAAGTGGTAATATTCAATCACATAATATAAATTCAACCGGTATTATTACTGCCACTGGATTAGATGTAAATGGAAATGGTGATATTAGTGGTGAACTATCAGTTTCCGGTAATGTTTCCATAGCAGGAACATTAACATATGAAGATGTAACAAGTATAGATTCAGTTGGTGTTATAACTGCAAAATCTGGTATTAATGTTACTGCTGGTGGTATTAACGCGGTTGGTGTTGTTACTGCTACAACCTTCACTGGAAACTTAACAGGTAACGTAACAGGAGATCTAACTGGTAATCTTGCTGGTACATCATCGATTGCTGGTATTAGTTCTACTATTTCTGATACTGCCGTTGATGTCTTTGTGTATGATACTTCTAAGGATTCTGATGGTGGTGCTTGGAGAAAGAGAACTCAGAACACTTCTTGGTATAATGAAACCTTAAATACATCGACCAGAGGAAGCAGAAGAGAGTTTCCTGCTGTTGCTGTGATTGTTGCTGAAGCTACTATAGTAACCATTTATGATGGTGATGATCCAGACCTACCTATGTGGATGGTATTTAATGTTTCTAATACTACTTGGTTTAAGTTACACGGTTCAGGATCTCAATGTAGTTGTGTAACAGCACTTAACGCCACTTTGTGTGCTGGTGGTAATGGTGCTGGTATAAGATTAGCGGTTGTTGACTTTATTAAAGATAACCAATACCTAACTGAAGCAGGACATACTTATTATCAAACCAGCGGGATTATTACGAGAAATGATACTACAACTCACACTAGTGATGGTGGGTCTAAAAGTATAGTTAATAACGTTGTAAATGACGTAGTAATGACCGTGCTACCAAATGCACCGATTGATGATACCACTGGACTTCCAATTCCTACTATTGCCGTTGCGACTGATGGTGGTATCAGTTTCATCCTGGATGATGGAAATGTTGTTAATAACTATAGAGGCACTAATGATGTAACATCAATTGCTTTCGATAAGGATAATTCTGCTATTTTTGCTTGGGGAACTACGTCTGGTGCTCCGAGACATATAACCAGACTTATTACTAGTGTATGGAGGGTAGCATCATCATCTTCTTCTTTGTGGCCCAATAATTATTTTAGTGGTTACAATGAAGGTCTTGGTAATTCTGCTGCTAATTTTGAAAGTGCTGCTTCTGGTGTAGTAACAGTTGCAAATTCAGGAAGACATTTTGGTATTGAATATGCAACTGGTAATACAAATGATAGATTAGGTATTCTTCATCCAAATGATCTTACAAATTATGCAGATAAAAACTTAAGTGCATTTATCTCATCATCATATAATACTGGATATATGCACGGAAACATCAAAGGTGCTTTCCTGTCTGATACTGATACTACGAATGTGACTGGTTCTAATCTGATTGATAATGGAGATTTTGGAACTGGTAATTTTACAAACTGGTCTACTTCTGGAACCACAGCACCATCAATTTCTTCTGGTGGAGCACTGTTAACAACAGGTGCTGCTGATGGTGCTATTTGGCAAAGCACTAGTGGTGAAGCAACCAGTGGAAAGTGGGTTATAACCTGGACTATTACATCTAATAGTGGTGGTTTCTTTGGGTTATTTTTAAATAATAATGGTGCAAATGGTAGTGGTGGAGCCCTAGTTAAGGATAATATTACTGCCAGTGGATCTTATTACTATGAAGGTAGTATAACAGCAGTAGAATTTAGACATAGAGGTTCTAGTTCTGGTATTATTGATAATATCACTTTGAGAAGAGTTGAGGATGATCGTTCAGTAAACAACAAAGGACTCCAAGTATTCGGAACAGTTACCAAGAGTGCTGTTGCGACTGGTGCAGAGTTGGTTGCTTATAGTGGGTTTAGTGCTAGTAACTATTTAAAACAACCTTACAATTCTGATTTAGCACCAGGAACAGGTCAATATAGTGTAACATGTTGGTTTAAAACAGCAACAAATGGAAGTGGTGACCAGTATATATTTGATAGAGGTGTTGGAGGAAGTAACAGTAGAAATCTAATGTTAGTCATGCAAACTTCAGGTAGAATTCAATTTTATCATACTAATTCCTCAGGATCATCAGGTGCAAGTGACTTACAGACAACTGATATGCCTAGTTTTGCAGATAATAGTTGGCATCAAGTAGTTGGACTTTATGATGGATCAGCATATAGAGTTTATGTTGATGGAAAAGCATCATCAGTTACAAATACAACTGGAAGAGATGTAGGAAATGATGGCACTCCAGCATTGAACATTGGAGCAAGATTTAGTGCCACCCAGACTTTTGATGGAAGTATGGCATTGTTTAGATACTCACGTTCGGCACCATCAGCAGAACAAATCAAAAAAATGTATGAGGATGAGAAGTGCCTATTCCAAGAGAATGCAAAGGCAACTTTATATGGGTCTTCTGATGCAGTGACTGCATTGGCATTTGATGATACTACCAATTTATTACACGTAGGAACATCAGCAGGACGCAGTGAATTCCAAGGACTACGCCGAATAAATAATACGACAACGGCGGTGACCACTGCTATATCAGTATCTGATGGACTTGTAACGGAGCAGTAATGTCAGTTAGAGTAAATAAATCATCTTTTAATATAAGAGAAAAACTTTCTGAACTAGGAAGAAAGTTTGGTCTAAAGGGATCTGAACTTGTAGCAGCAGAGACTGCCCAAGAAGCACGAGACCTTGTGAGTGCTGGTCGTAAAAATTTGGTGATTAATGGTGATATGAGAATATCGCAGAGAGTTGGAACCACTTCAACAAATATTGCTCAGGGTGGTTATTTATTAGATCGTTTCAGAGGGAATTACTGGAACGGTGGTTCGATGACTTCTCAGCAAGTTACAGATGCTCCACCAGGATTTCATAATTCAATGAAACTCACAGTGACATCCACTGATACTTCAATCGCATCTGGTGATTATCGTTATTTTAGACAGATTATTGAAGGAAATAATATTAATCATCTTAATTGGGGATCATCAAATGCAAAAACGGTTACATTATCTTTTTGGGTAAGGTCTTCTATTATTGGAACTCATGCTGGTTCGGTATGGAATGATGGTTTCAATAGATCTTTTCCATTTGATTATTTAATAAATTTTGCTGATACTTGGGAACATAAATCCATCACTGTTCCTGGATGTCCTGATGGAACTTGGGAAACTGGTTTAAGCAGAGGTATTAATGTAGCATTCGTGCAAGTTTGTGGGAGTTCTTATACGGGAACACCCCACCAATGGAATAATGCTGGTGATATGGGACCAACAAATCATGTAAATCTTTTAGCAACTAATGGTGCTACTTGGTATATCACTGGAATTCAATTAGAAGTTGGTAAAAACGCCACTGACTTTGAACATCGTCAATATGGTGAAGAATTAGCATTATGCCAGAGATATTACTACCTTCATGTATTTGTTGAGGGATCTAATCAAAAATCTATTGCTAACGCCGCTGCTTATTCCTCCGGAGCTGCTTTTGGTGTTGTTCATTTTCCCACTACAATGCGAGCAATACCAACTTTAGAAGTTGCCAATGTTGCTAATGCTTATCGTATTTTTATAAATGGTTCGAGTCAACTCTTTAACAGTTTTTCTACGCAAGAGGCAAGTGAAAATGCATTTACACTTGAAAGAGGCAGTCTTAGTTTGACTCAAGGACATGCCGGTTGGTTTAGAATGAACGATGAGCCAGGTGCCCGGATAGCATTTAGCGCGGAACTTTAATTACAGATTTAGGAGATTAATTATGTCTATTAATTACAAACTACATAAAAACTTTTTTGGTGAATTAGTTGCAATTATTCGTACTGACGATACCAACATTGTTTATAATATTCCTTTTTGTGAAGGAAATAGTGATTACGATGAATACCTTAAATGGGTCGCTGAAGGTAACACACCTCTTCCTCCCGATGATGACTAATAAATAACTAAAAAAGTATAAATCCATGGGATTGAGTTTAAGAGGTACCACCTCAGGCGCTATTGATATCAATCCACCAGCAGTGGCTGGTGATAATGCCATTACTCTTCCTGCAAGTAATGGTAGTGCTAATCAGTTTTTTAAAAATAGTGGGACGGCGGGTATTGTAACCTACTCCTCCATGGTGGAGACTTCTGGTGGATTGGTTGGTATCGGGACCGAAAATCCACTAAATGGTTTAGATGTTAATCAGAGTGAGGGAAGATTAAGAGTTAATAGATTTAGTCATCTGCTCATGCAGAATAAAAATGACTCAACAACTGATTATTGGGGAATTTCTGCAAGAAATGGTGGAGAACTTGATATTGGATATGGAACTCCTGACGGTAATAGTCTTATAGGTGGAGATAAAGTTACTATAACTTCTGCTGGTAAGATTGGTATCGGAGTTGCTTCTCCAGATGAAATGCTGGAGATCACCTCTAGTGGTACTGGTTCTCAAATGCAGTTCAGAGATACCTCAACTGGAAGTGCTGCTGGTGATGGATTTAGAGTTGGATATAATGGTTCTGGTGGACAATTATGGAACTTTGAAAATACTTTTATTAGATTTGCTACAAATAACGCAGAAAGACTTCGTATAACTTCTGCTGGTTTGGTTGGTATCGGACTCACTAATCCAGATAGAGTACTTCACTTAGCTCAGGCAAATAGTACAGCATATAGTGGAACTGACGCTTTTGATAAGGATTATCATGTATTAAAACTCAATAACACCACAGATGATGGAACGGTGGGAATGCAATTCCTTATTGGTTCTGATGGTGAAGCAGCAATTACTGCCAGTGAAGTGGCAGGTAGTGCGACTGATTTAATCTTTTCAACGAGAAGTGGTGGTAATAAAACTGAAAAACTTCGTATAAAATCAGCTGGTAATATTGGTATAGGAACCAATAATCCAAGTGAATTATTACATATGTTTAGTAGTAGTAATCTTACTTTAAAAATTCAAACAACAGGTGTATCCTCACCCTCTACTATTGAATTCAAGGGTCCTTCTAATGGTAGGATTGATTTTACTCCTGATGATAGTGGATCTGCTTCTGGTCGAATAGTCTATGTTCATAGTGATGACAGTATGCAATTCAGTACAAAGGCATCTGGGGGTAATATAACAGAAAGACTTCGTATCTCCTCAGCAGGTGCATTTGGTTTAGCTGGTGCAAACTATGGAAATGCGGGTCAGGTCATAAAATCAAATGGGAGTAGTGCTGCTCCTACATGGCAAAATCTATATTCATATTTCTTTTATGGACAACAAGATACACAAACTAACATCGCTACTGCAACATACATAAATCTCAAAAACTTAGGAACTAGAAGCGTGGCTTTGGGTGATGCAAGTATAGCATCATGGGATGAATCTAATGGGGAACTCACGATTGGATCGAGTGGAGCAGGATACTGGTTTCTATCCTGCGCTGCTGGTATTGATGATATTCAGTCAGCTGATTTTATTCAAGTTGTTATCAGTAAAAATGGAACTGTTAATAGTTTAGGCACTAATGTAAGCACTTATGGTAGATCTTGGAATGGTGTTACTGCCAACCAAGTTGTTGTTGATAACACCAGTTGTATCACAGAGTTAGCTGCTAACGATGTAGTTCGCTTTTATGTTTATCATAACGAAGGCACTACTGAACCAACTGAACCAAATAGATGTTTTGCAATGGGATATCGGATTGGAGGAACCTCAGGATAACTTGTATCTAATAAATAATTAAAAACATCAGATGTCAAATATTCTTGCTAACAATATAAACCCAAGAAGTGGCAATAAGATTACCATTGGTAATGTTAATACCACTGTGGCGATTGCAGGAACTGCGACATATGAAGACGTAACGAACATTGATTCAGTTGGTCTTATAACTGCTCGAAGCGGTCTCAGTATAACCAGTGGAGACTTAACACTTCCAGATGCAATAGTACATAGTGGAGATACAAATACAAAGATTAGATTCCCTGCTGCTGATACGATTACTGCAGAAACTGGTGGATCAGAAAGAGTTCGGGTAAAGTCTAATGGTAATGTTGGTATCGGAACTGATAATCCTACTTCAAAGTTATATGTTCAAGGTACGATCTACGCAACAACTAATGTCGATGTACCAAGTGGAGATATCTTCTGTGGTGGAAATGCAGCAAGTGGATCGGAATCGGGTATACGGATGCGATCTGCTGGTTTTATCAGTGCCAGTAGAAATAGTGGTTTCATATGGAAAGGATATACTACAGGAACTAGTGATGCAACTTCAATAATCAATTCTAATGGTCAAGCACAGTTTACACAGTTATTGGTAGGAACTAATAACTCTAGATACATTTACCTTGGAACGGCACCAGTACAGGTCTACGGCACTGGTGATAGAATGATGAGCTTGTTGTATACGCAAGCAAATAGTTCGGGTCCTATGTTGAACTTTACCAAGGGTAGGTCAACAAACGACAATGCTGGAACTATTGTAAATTCTGGTGATCTTTTGGGAGCAATAAACTTCATCGGAGATGATGGAAATGATTTCCACCAAGCAGGAGGAGAAATTAGATGTAAGGTTGATGGTACTCCTGGTTCAAATGATATGCCGGGTAGACTCGAATTTCTCACAACATCTGATGGTGCTCAGTTCCCAACTGAAAGACTTCGTATAACTAGTGGTGGTGATGTTAGGTTAGCATGGAATACTGGTACGTTTCTGGGTGAATATTATGATGCTGACTATTACATGGGTCTCTCTTTTGGGGCAAGTAGTAGAGAACTGTATATTGATAATAGATCAAATGATACTAGAGCAGATATAGTTTTTAGAACAATAGTAGGACAATCAACACCAACAGAAAAACTTCGTATAACTTCTGATGGGTATGTGACAACACCTCAGCAACCATCTTTTTCATGTTACAAAAATGGTCACTTTAACTTTACCTCTAATACAAATACTACTATTAAACCTTGGACTGAGCAACATGACACTCATTCCGACTTTAATGCAACCACGGGCGTATTTACTGCTCCCGTAGCAGGAAAGTATTACTTCTACATAAGTGTTATGCAGCAGCGGCAAGGTAATGGTGACTTCCAATTGAAAATTTATAAAAATGGAGCTTTGTATGTAAATAGTAATGATATGAGCGATGCCGCTACTACAACTTTCCAACAAACAACAATTAATGCTGTTATGAGTTTAGCAGCAAATGATACTGCTTCTTTTGTAACGCGCAATTCAACTGATACATCATCATTCCTTTACAGTGGTCAATATACACATTGTGGTGGATATTTAATCGGATAATTTATAATAAATACTCAAAATTACTATATTTAATCAAATGGCAGATTATACAGTTACATTAACGGATACTGAGAACACAGCAATGGAATATATTGCTGCTGATGTTGATTATTGGATTACCAACGCAGCAACAAATCGTGCTCGGATTTCTATCGAAGAAATTATAAACTTAAACACCGCACATTGTAATGAGAACTCTATTGCGATTGCAGTTGGTAGAGATGCACAGGTGGCACAAGCATTAGAACTTGGTGTCATCGATAAGGCAGCAGACAGAGTAGAACCAGAAAGACCATAGATAAATAACTAAAAAAGTATCAATATGTCTAAGGTAAGAGCTGAGGAATATACTGATAAGAGTGGAACCGGAGCTCCTAACTTTTCCAAGGGCATTGTCGTCTCTGTTGGATCTTCGGTGGGTATTGGTTCCACTTTTCCAGATAGAACATTACATGTAGCTCAGGCAAATAGTACTGCATATAGTTCAACTGACTTTGATCAAAAATATCATGTGCTTAAACTTCAAAACTTTACTGATGACAAGTCAGTAGGTCTTCAGTTTAAGATTGGAACTAATGGTGAAGCTGCTATCACCGCACAAGAGTCGAGTAATGGTGAAACTCAACTCATGTTCGGAACCAGAGGGAGTGGTAATCGAGCTGAGAGAGTTCGTATTACTTCTGATGGCCGCCTTGGAATTGGAACTGACAATCCCGTAAATCTTACAGTTCATGATGTAGGTGTGACTACATTTAGAATATCAACCGCGGGTGTTCTAGCATATGACCATACATTCAATGGAACGACTTACACGATAGCGAATAATAATGGTGGAGCTGGAATTCCAATTATCTTTGGATCAAAAACTTCTGGTGGAGAATCTGCAAGATTCAATGCATCTGGTAATCTAGCATTCCCAAATGGTCAAGGTGTTGATTTCAGTGCTACAGCAGGAGCTAATGCAACATCTAGTCTCCTAGATGACTATGAAGAAGGCACATGGACTCCTGTATTTTCGGGTGCAACATCAGCTGGAACATACACTTATGGATCACAGGTCGGTAGATATACCAAAGTCGGTAATATGGTTCACGCACACTTTAAACTTGAGAATATCGCTACAGGATCAGCTGGAACTGGAAATATAGAAATTAGTGGTTTACCCTATGTTTCTGATTTGGAACAAGTATCTGGTAATATGGTGCTTGATAATTTTAATCTTCCAACAGGAACTAGTAATTTGACATTTAGAATTGCTAATGATCAATCAAAATTCACCATTGTCATGACGATTGACAATTTACCCGATCAGACTCTTGCAGTTACAGACAAGGTTGATAATTCTGCTGATATTCAGGGTACCATCTCTTACCTCACTGACTCTTAAATAAATAACTAAAAACATCAGATGTCTAGAATTAGAGCTGACAGATACACCAATAGATTAGGAACCGGTGCACCAACATTTTCAAACGGTGTTAATATTATCGGAAATGTTGGAGTAGGAACAACTGTCCCTACCTCTAATCTAACAGTCAAGGGTGATATGAATGTCACTGGCACAGTATCTGTTGGTGGTACCCTCACTTATGAGGATGTAACTAATATTGATTCCGTTGGTATTATAACTGCTCAATCTGGCATTCATATAGATGATAGTATTGTTCATCTAGGAGATACTAATACCAAGATAAGATTCCCTGCTGCTGATACTATCACAGTAGAAACTGTTGGAACAGAAAGACTTCGTATAACTTCTGCTGGTGATATGGGGTTGGGAGTTACCGATGCAACTATATTAGATGATTCTGGATTCAGAGAGTTAGTGATCGGTGGTGCCACTGAGGGTGGTGCTATTCATTTACAAGATGCAGATGGAAATGTTAAATTTGGTGCATTTACATCAGATGCTTCTAATGCAGCGTTCATTAGAACAATAACAAATCATCCAATTGTATTCAGAACAAATAATACAGAAAGACTTCGTATAACTACAAATGCCGAATCCGAAGTTGAATTATATTGTGGAGCAACTGATGGAAATTATGCAACAGTTAGAGGAAAATATAGTAGTTCAAATCAATATAATAGAAGTGAAATAAGATTTGGTGTTGAGGCTAATGCTACTGGAAGTGGATTCTTAGCACTTGCAACCGGAACTAATTCAGCAACAGAAAGACTTCGTATAGCATCTGATGGTAAAGTTGGTATAAATGAAACTTCTCCCTCTAGAGCAATAAGTATCAATGGTAGTATAAATCTTGCTTCTGGAAGCAGGATTGAGAGTTATTCATCTGGTGGTAACCTAATCATCCAAGGGGGAAGTACATATCCTGGTGGTCATATCAGGATGTATGGTGGTAGTGGTGATGATATGATCACCTTTAATACCAGTGGTGGGTCTGCTAGTTCAATAGAAAGAATGCGTATAACTTCTAGTGGTTTAGTTGGAGTTAATGATAGCACAACTGGTTGGGCAGAATCCTTCCAAGTAACATCTTCTACAGCTTATAATCAATATGGTATTGCTATTAAAATTCAAAGTAATAGTGGATACCTTTTGCGTTTTGGAAATGGAACTAATAATCCATGTGGAAGCGTTAGTAGTAGCGGTGGTAACTCTACTTCTTACAATACATCTTGGTCTGATAGTAGACGTAAGAAAAATATTGAAACTTGGAATGAAGAAGTATTACCACACTTCAAGTCTTTAGAACCTAAGAAATTTAATTTCATACATGAAGATGATGGAACAGTAAAGACAAAAGGTTATACGGCACAAGATAATGTTGATAAATTCCCTGAAGCATACCCATTACTTGATGATACCGATATTGATGAAAAGAGATATATGTTCAATCCATCTGGTATGGTTATCTATTTGATGAAGGCACTTCAAGAAGAAATTGCAAAACGCGAAGCAATTGAACAGCGCTTAACAGACGCAGGTCTCTGACCGGTTGACAAACTGACCACCATTCCCCCTGCAGGAGACTGTAGGGGTTTATAGTGTCTGGAGACACACACAGGAGATGACTCTTAAGGAAAAACTGGTGTTCATCGTATCATTCATGTTCATGATGCAATGGGGAACCAGAGTAGTTTATGCAGGCCTATCACATGCATTGTATTGACATCATCCCATATGACCGTATATCGACCAGTAGGCCACTCATAGAATGGTTTACGACTGAATACCTATCCAATTATGGTCTAGACATCACAGTGGTCTATATGGACCTCTCTGATGAGGGTGTAGATGGATGGTGTATGCGTGAGGATGACAATGAGTTTCTAATTCAAATTGATGAGAAACTTGAGGGTGCTGAACATACCAGAACGGTATTACATGAATTGTACCATGTCTTTCAACATCTACACAATATCCCACGGTGTGAGATGTGTGCTCGTATGAGTGAACAATACAACCTTGACAGATTCAAAAAAACCCTGTAGACTAGGCTTGTCCGGTTTGAAGGGAACACTTTAAGTACTTAATTACCATGAAGACCAAGTTTATTTGTGTACAACCTAGGTCTAATAAAGCCAAGAACCGTTTTTACAACCTGATGCATGAACTTCACTCATGTAGGGTAGAACAAGAGACAGAGGACAAATTGTTCCTCACATCCATCACAGATAAGTACAGTTTCTGGATGGATAAGACCAATGATGACAACTGGCTGGTAATCAAATGATTGACTTACTAATTTCAACACAACTAGAGGCTCTTGGTAACCACACTGTTGCTGAGTTTCTGGTAGGATATTTGTTCGGTGGTGCATTAATCATCGGAGCACCAGGTGTGTTCTTCTTCATTGCTTTTATGCCTGCATTGCAGAGAACCAAAGGAGCACAGATTGGTTACAAGGACCACAAGGACTATGGTGATTCATCTACCTATGAGAATGGTAAGATGGCTGACCAAAAACCTTACACTCACTACATTAGAGCTGCAGTACAATGAACTACGATCAAACTTGGGAGGTGATGAACAATGTGGAGGAAGCATTTAGCCAAATCACGACAATCGAATTCCTCACTAATCAAATTCAGCGTGCTGTTAATGATGGCGACATTAACTCTGTCAATGACGCTACACATGCATTAATTGCATTTGTTCCTACCTATCAGAAGAACTTTGATGAGAAGTTCGCCACAGCATGGAAAGAGGTAGTCACACCACTTCACGATCCTATCACCAATTATAATGAAAACCTTAATTATCCTGAAATTTGTAAATACTACAAAGATAGCTGAGGTTTCCCTATGACAATGAAGAAGGGTCAAGATCTATCCGAACAAGAAATTGATTCAATCAACATTGCTGTGGAGGACTACAGTATCACGGCCATTCATCCTGACCGGATGGAAGCTTATGCAGATTACCTAGTGAGGAAATTAAATGAGCAAGAGGAGTCAAAATCTGATTATCGCACTTCAACAAGTGAGTAATCTTGAAAAACTAATCGAGACATTTGAGTATCCCACATACATGACAAATCGTCTCAATAGTGTCAAACACGAACTGGAGAGACAGTTACATAACTGTCAACCTCCAGTTGACAAAGCTACATAATTGTTGTATATTATTACTGTAACTTCCGAGAATAGATGAAGTATCTTTTCGTTGTAAATCACTATGTTCCATTCCCACAATCAGAGTATGGTGGTCTATGGGTGGTGACAGCAGAAGATCAAGAAGAGTGTTTTGATCTGATTACAAAACATATGGATTATTATCCTGAGTTTTACGGTAGACTTCGAGAGAACATTGACAATGCACCTAAATATGCATTGGCTGATGACTATCCTTCCGCAGTTTTGGAGAGTTTCCTAACATGAGTTGTAAAAAGGATCCAAACGACAAATACAGTGAATATGCTGTAGACTTTCATGCTAATGAACCCCATCAAGAAGATGAATGGGATTCAGAACATGATGGTAAAATTTCGGATTGGCATGAACGTCACAAGGATAAACTCCTTGATGAATTTTGTGACACTCACCCCGGTGCTCCACAATGTAAGGTGTTTGATGAATGACTGACGCTGAAAAGAATGCCCTCGGTCTTATGATCGAAAGTGTCCACAAACCAGACAGTCGTCTCCGTGGTTGTGCTTACAATCAGGGATGTTATGATGAATTGATGGAATGGCGTCAGAAGATGCTTGACCTGCTCTATAGTTATGAGAAGAATGGAATTCCCCCACAAGCCACCCAAAGGGTATGAATACTGGACTGATGACCACTCCAAAACCATCAAACGTATTTGGATTAGAAACATCAGTCGTGAATTTATCTATGGTGATAACAAACATCCTAGCTCAATCTGGGGTTTCTTCTGTCGTCGTAAGGGTGTGTTTTTGGCACCAGTAAATAGTAAGAAGCCTGGTAAAGTTGTAAAGGTACAGAACACTTCTCCTTACTCAGCCATGCCACTTAAGCTAACACCATTAGAATTAGCATTTCAATGAACGAACTTGATCCCTCCTCAATCACTCTTAGCTCACCAGCTAAAGCATTTGCGTATGAGAAGATCTCACGCGAGATTGATGAGTGTGATGACATTGTAACCATGAAGGAAGCCTTACGTTGTTATGTCAAACTCTACTTCAAGCAACAAGAAACCATGTCCCTCATTGGTATCCCCAACATCAGAGATGAAAACATTTGAGCCACAAGTCAATGATTATGTAAGGTGGCCTACAGAACATCATACTATTGAAGGATGGGTATATTTTGAGGATGAGGAATATATTACAATTGAAGTGGGTGTCAAACCCAAGAAACGTTGTAATTACGTGAGGAATATGTTACACTGTAAGGATCATATCCTTGTAGTCTGTTATTCCTTCCAATGGGATGAACTGCAGTACATTAAATCTAGAGAGACAAATCATGAAAATGCGAACACTTTTATTAGGACTATCTCTGCTGATCGTCCCTCCAAGCATGGCAGAACCTAATGTAGAGTATTTTACCAATGAAGCCATGGGGTGTATGATGCTCCAGGAATGTACTGAAGATATTCATGAAGTCATCTCTATGGCTGATATTTCCATGGAGTATGAGAATTGGGAAGACTTTACTAATGTGACTGCAGAGTTTCATAATATGTTAGTCTTGCTCAATCAAATGGGTGTGAAAGTATATCTGGCTGATCAAAAGTATTTCCCTGTGGGTCATCGTGGCGTATATCATACCGTCAGTAATAATTTCTATCTCAACAAAGCATTCATGCATCGTCCTAACGTATTGATGACGGTGATGAGACATGAGGGTTGGCATGCAGCACAGGATTGTATGGCTGGGACCATTGATAATAGTATGATTGCCATTATCTTACCTGAAGAGAGTGTCCCACCAGTGTGGCGTGATATGGTAGAAGCAACATATCCTCCCTCTGCAGTTCCATGGGAAGCTGAGGCTAAGTGGGCGGGATTGACTGAAGGAATGACAGTCAAAGCACTTAAGTCTTGCGCATATGGTACAATGTGGGAAGATTTTGAACCAACACCTTTGACCCGTGAGTGGTTGGAACTCAACGGATATATTAAATGACACTGGCTGATACATTAGTATGGGCTTGTATTCCCTTTGTACTGATTACATTGTATTTCGGTACGAAGGGAGGATATTATAATACTGACAAATATGACGGGGATGGAACAGCTCATAAGGTATTGAAATGAAAGTCAAGACTTTATCATTAAAACATCAGATTTATAATATACACGATATCTTCACAGTGGATGAGTTTGACTCAATCGGTGATGAGTTCAAATATAATAATTGGAATTTTAATAAGAAAGAAAATACCGAGTCATCAAATTATCCATTAAGAGGTTGTCTACAGACAAAGAATTCTCATTATGATGGTATTGATATTATTGGATATAATAATGTACTTACTAATTGTGCCATCAATATTAAATACAAGATCCAACAATTAGTCTTTGACAAACCCCTTACACTCAGAAGGATTAACACTAACATTCAATTCTTTGGACAAGAATCATCTTTTCATATAGACAATGAATCAGATAATCATTGGTCTTTTGTATGTTTTGTGTCTCCTAATTGGAATACATCATGGGGTGGAGAATTTGTAGTTAATGTAGAAGACGGTGAATATATTCACTCTCCATACATACCCAACAGAGGAGTATTATTTCCCTCTCACTTACCACATATGGGTTACAGTCCTAACCGATTGTGTAACATACCTAGACTATCGATGGCATTTGTGTATGAAACCGATTGAATATAACACACATGAAGCAAGATATCATGAAAGATATGGTGATTGGACAATCAATGGACAAACTTATCGGTTTAAGTTAAACAATTATAGACATTTATTTACACAGGATAGATTGAAAACGGTGTCATTTGATGACATTGCATTCAAAGGAAGACACTTTACAAACTTACGTGGTCCGATGTGCCTATGTTGTGATGGTTCAAGATATTACAACGCCAAAATTAAACAACCTGGTATTTTGGTTGAAAATATGGAAAATCCATATAATCTTAAGTATAGAATGATTGACGGAAAACATAGAATAGAGAAGATGATTAACTTAGGAATGACTCACTCCGAGTTTTATGTTCTTCAAATATCTGATTTGATGTGATGTGGAGAATATGGTGCTATGCCCTCGGAAAGAAAGAGGGTAGAGATAAGAAAGATGCGGATAAGATTGCATATGTGAGAACCATCATAATGCTACAGCTCATTGTTACAAACGGTTTCATTATTGCAGGTAATATCAGACATTGGAACGATGGTCAGTGTGCCAACACCATATCTGGCCCCGAAATCTTGACAACCGACCATAAATAACCTATGATCTTATGGTAGCAATCAGGAGCTCACATGTCTGCCACCTATCTTCCTCAAAAGACTAAGTATCGCATCACTTTGGATCTGGAAGTCATGGAAGACTTCAACCCACATAATCTTGACTGGGAAAAACTATTGGATGTTCAGGGTGGTGAACACGTAGAAGCTTACGTGGAAGACTTGTCAGTTCCTGATTGTTTCTTCTCCTGATAATATTGGGGGTGATAAATAATTCATATTGTCATCCCCTATCCCATGGCATTCTATTGTACAAAAAAATCATTGGTTGATGAATCGATCACACTATACTTTGCTGGTGGCAATAGATGGTCTGATCAAGTTTCAGAAAAGGTCACCTTTGTTACTAGAGATGGTTTAGACCAGAAGATTGCGAACGTTGATCGTATGTCTGGTGGATTCAAGAACGCAACAGTGGTAGAAGAATGAAAACACTAAGCCAATTCCTTGCTGAAGCAAATTACGACCCTGAGATTCAGGGTAGAAGTCAGATTCGTCAGACTGGTGAAGGTGGACGTAAAGAACCAAAGAGAGACACTGATAGCAGAAGAAAGCCAGGTGCTCAACCACGAATGAAGGCAGTTGGTGGTGGTAAGATGGCTCCTGTCGGTCAATATAAAGACAGAAAGGATATTGGTGCGACTAAAGCTAGGTCTGAAAGAGAACAACAACCAACACAAGAAAGAGGTAGTGCTGCACTATCCGCAAGAGAACAACAAAGAAAGGCTTATCAAGAAAGAAAGGCACGTGAGAGAGGTGGTAGTCGTACTCCAATTACAGCAAAAAGTAAAGAGAAGACAGCCTCACAATTGTTGAAAAAGAAAGAAGCTCCCAAGAGCACAGAACCAAAGAAAGAACGTAAATCATACAAAACTGCTGATGGCGGTGGTATGACAAGGAAAGAAAGAGACCAAACTCGTAACAAGAAAACAGGTGAAGATAGGAAGACTGCTAAACAACAAATGAGAGCGGAATTTGAGAAGAAACATGGTAGAAAGCCTAGTAAGAAAGAGGCAATTCAAATGACAGCCAAGGCACATGCTGCAGCCAAGGCACTCAAATGACACAAAGAATGATGCGATTGTTTAATACAATCGATGAAGCCTACGAACATATCAAGTCTGATCAAGGTATATCTTTGAAAGAAGCCAAAGTATATGTTGATCAGAGTATTGCCCAGAGAATTGATGAAAAGGTCTGGGTAGTTCTCCCCTGACAAAGTTACTCACCTTGAAAGGTCCACAGTAGTACGAGAACCACCTAAATTATGACAAGCACCCATATCGACCACCCAGAAGACACCATCCTTACTGGTGATCTCAGTGTGATTGATGCACTGTATGACAATGCATTTATCTCCATGAAGATGGACGGTATGAGTTTGGTTTGGGGTACCAATCCTCAAAACGGTAAGTTTTTTGTATGCACGAAATCGTGTTTTAACAAAAAGAAAATCAAGCTGTGTTATACTGTAGAAGATATTCTGACCCACTTTGGACATCAGATTGAAGTTGTAGATATCCTTACTAATTGTCTCTTTCATCTCCCTAAGACTGATAAGATCATCTGGGGTGATTGGCTTGGTTTCGGTCACACTGATGTGTTGACTCAGAATACTTTGACCTATGCATTCTCTGAGGCTATTGATCAGAAACTGGTCATCGCACCACATACTCTTGTCAACGTATATGCAGAGTTCAGTGATGGTGTATGTGAGCCATTGACTGATACTCTGGAAGACACTAATATGGTCAAGTGGGTACAACCTTCTGTTGACCGTATGCCACCACAGACTAAGGCACCCAAGATCAACAAAGACACGATTAAGTTCTTGACAAAGAAACAGGCTGACAGTGCAAAGATCGCTATCAACCAACTTATCAGAAGGGGTGAATATCTTGATGACGCTACACTGACTGAAATCCTTGGTTGTGTTCATCTTGCTAATCTCTATCAGTATGTGATGGAAATCAAACTGGACATCATGGATAGTCTTATCATCAATGATGCACCAACTGCATATCTTCCAAGTGGTGATATCGCTCCTAATGGTGAGGGTTATGTCTTCCATTCTGAGTGTTATGGTAGTGTCAAACTGGTAAATCGTACCGAGTTTGCCTATGCCAACTTCAACAATGGGTACGGTACATAGTTACTCACCTCCAAACGTCCCTTATTATGTAGCCACTGAACTTGATGATCAAACTTCGCCCACACCAACAGGAAGCAGTATATGCTCTCCGTCAGAATAGTATTGGGCAGGTCATTGTTCCTACCGGTGGTGGTAAAACACTCATCGCAATCATGGATGCAGTGAAGAGATTTGAGGTCAATGTTCCTCGTAACATTGTTGTTGTGGCTCCTCGTATTCTCCTGGCAGACCAACTCTGTTCGGAGTATATGGAGCACATCACAAATGCTAACGTCTTGCATTGTCACAGTGGTGATACAAAATACTTCAGCACTACCAAGTCGGATCATATCAAACTGTTTGTGGATATGTGTAATCATGTCCGTGAGCATTCTATTATCTTTACCACATATCACTCGCTTCATCGTGTTCAGGAAGCTGGTGTTGCTGTAGACACGATTTACTTTGACGAGGCACATAACAGTGTTCAACGTAACTTCTATCCACCGACAGAGTATTTCAGTAAGCATGCGGATCGCTGTTACTTTTTTACTGCTACTCGCAAGACTAGTGTCACTGTCAACAAACCTGGTATGAACTGGGTTGATACTTATGGGCAGGTGATTACACGAGTGTCTGCACCTGAACTTGTCAACAATGGTTATATTCTTCCACCTAAAGTCAAGGTGATTGATATGGCCAAGGTCGATAAAAAGTCCTTGACTCCGTATATTGAGAGCAACAAGATCCTTGAAACCATTGATCAAATCAGGATCAAAAAGATCCTTGTGTGTGTCAAAACCACACGTCAGTTGATGAATGTTTTCAGGACAGACTTCGCTGATCAGTTGACCATGCGTGGTTATTCTTATCTCTACATCACGTCTAAAACCGGTGCCGTCATCGATGGTAACAAAGTCAGTCGTGAAGAGTTCTTTGAGACACTGAATGCATGGGGTAAAGATCCTGCCAAACAGTTTGTTGTTCTTCATCGTTCTATTCTGTCTGAAGGTATCAACGTCTCTGAACTTGAGGCTGTTATCTTCCTTCGTAACATGGATACTATCGAGATGTTGCAAACTGTTGGTCGTGTCATTCGTGTTGGCTCTGAAGCCAAGTCTTATGGTCTTCTGTGTGTCCCTTGCTACAATAATGTCGGTATCTCTACTCAAAAGGCACTACAAAACTGTGTAGATGTTGTCTTTGAGAAGGGTGAGATGTATGATAGTGTAGTTCGTAGATAATATGAAGTACACTAACTCTCACATTCTTGATGCTAAACCAGGAGCTCTACCTATCGTGTTCAATGAAAACTTATTGGCTATCCCTATGAGTGGCTCACAAACACAGCTCATGGTTATACATAATGGATCACCCATTAAAGTATGTCGTAACAAGCAATCTGCTTTGACACTGATGAAGAAACTCAAAAAACGATAAAATACCTCACCTTCAAAGGTCTTCTGTAGTATGTCACACACCACACCAAACTGGCAACATCACTCCAAAAAACTTAAGACTACTAAAGGAACTTGTAAGGGTCGTCTAAGGTCTCGTAAGCAAGCTCTA
>TARA_B100001057_G_scaffold216193_2_pt1 | contig 35715 bp, 35 predicted proteins | sample TARA_B100001057 | Tara Oceans TARA_B100001057 (sample SAMEA2621839) | marine metagenome | biome: marine biome (ENVO:00000447); feature: surface water layer (ENVO:00002042); material: "saline water (ENVO:00002010), including plankton (ENVO:xxxxxxxx)" | depth 5 m | reverse complement strand
CATTTGCACAAGAATCCTATGGGATCCCGCAAGACCACGAAGTATACTTGGCGGACGTAAAAGTTCCTTGGGGACTCATCGGAGAAGCAGGCTGGGTGCAAATAGGATACGAAAAAGACGAAGGGCTACGCATCATTCCACAAAACGAGAACCTCACTCCAAGAGAACCAGAGATTTCAATATGGAAGGGCCGTATTTTCGCATATCATCACATCAGGGAATCATCCAACAATCAACTGACCTTAAAACTTGGACCAATGTCAGCGAGCAAGCCGAATCGATATCACTCCTGATGTCCCAGTTTAGCGGCCCCGTCTTCTTGCGCGAACTCTGCCCTAAAGCGCGAAGTTTTAAATCTCCACCGCTTCCGCGAGCATCTGACGATACTCGGCCTGTGAAACTTCGTATCCCCCGAAAGTCCTCAGATGATCGGTCATCCACTGGGTATCTAGTAAAATAACTCTCTCTTCGCGAAGCCATTCAACTAGGTTCACCAGAGCGATTTTACTCGCATCAGTCTTACGGCTAAACATGCTCTCACCAAAAAAAGCCCTTCCCAGTCGCACCCCGTATAGCCCGCCTTGTAAACCCGCTTCATCCCAGCACTCCACCGAATGGGCAAATCCTTGTTTGAAGAGCTCGCAATAGCTCTCCATGATTACCGGGTCAATCCAAGTCTCCTCTCGGTCACGACATCCCTCCATCACCTCCTGAAACGAAGTGTCAAATCGCACCTCAAAAGGTCGCTTTCTTATCGAACGTCTCAAACCGCGCGAAATATGAAATCGGTCATCAAGTGGAATAATTCCCCGCTCCTTCGGGTGAAACCAATAAATGTCACCATCTTCCGACATCGGAAAAACCCCCTCCATATAGGCACCTAAAAGGACTTCAGTCGGAATTTTCTCCACAGACGTATTTTTGCGATACAAAGCCCTCATTTCAATCTACAATTCTACCCATGAAAATCGATCTCGCTAACTTACCCGTCGAAGGCCAGCACTTTGAGGGCAAGCTTCCCCCCGAAATCTTTGACCTTCAAGAAAGTGACATTATAAGCGTCAGCTCACTAAAATACTCTCTTTTCACTCAGCGCTTTGACTCCGAGCTCCTTTTAACTGGTAGCCTCCAAGCCACATTCGAGCTCACCTGTATGCGTAGCCTTCATCCCTTCAAGCAAACCATCGCAATGCCATCCGTTGCTCTCAGTATTGAGCTTGGAAACGAGGGAGTCATCGACCCTGCCCCCCAAATCCGGGAGGAAATCCTTCTCGAACTCCCCACTAACCCGCGCTGTGAGAATGGTGACAGCCCAGAAAATTGTGAAATAGATCCGAAGTATTTAGCAGTAGACAAACCGACCGATGATGGAGTAGAACCCGCCCCCGCGCCGGAAAAGCCCAACCCATGGGGCGCTCTGGACGCATTCGACTCTCAAGATTAACCTTCTTATCCACCAGATTCATGGCCTCACCAAAACGTCGCACCTCCAAGCACAAACAGAAGCTCCGTCGTGGGGCCAACCGTTGGCGTAAGCCCCTTCTCAAGACCTGTCCTGAGTGTGGCACAAGCATTCCCGGGCATATTGCCTGCCCAGCTTGCGGAACCTACCGCGATCGCCAGGTGGTAACCGACATCGATCAAGTCTAGATCAAGTCATCCAAACAAAATTACAAAACTTTACAGAGCGCGGGGGCACCCTCCGCGCTTTTTTACCGTGATGAAGATTGCACTCGATGCCATGGGCGGCGACCACGCCCCAGGAGTCAACCTCAAAGGAGCGCGCGATATCCTCGCTGAAAACTCTGAGATCGAATCCATTTTCCTCACCGGTCCAGCCGACCAGCTAAAGAAGGCCGCCGCTGAGAGCGGCTTGACCGACCCGCGTGCCATCTTCATTGATGCCCCAGAGGTTGTTGGGATGGAAGAGTCTGGAGCCAAGGCTCTTAGGCAGAAGAAAAATTCGTCGATTGCCATCGCAGCTGATCTCGTAAAAAAAGACGAGGCTCAAGCCCTCGTCTCGGCAGGTAATACTGGAGCAGCCGTCGCCACTGCCACGGTGAAGCTCCGCCTTCTAAAAGGAGTCCAACGAGCCGGCATTGCCTCGCCCATGCCCAATGAATTTGGAGTCTGTAATCTTCTGGATGCCGGAGCCAATCCCGAAGCTAAACCAAGCCACCTTCTCGGCTATGCCATCATGGGTAGCGTTTACGCTCGCGAAGTTCTTAAGGTCGACGATCCCCAAGTGGGCATTATGTCCAACGGTGAAGAAGAAGAAAAAGGAACCGCCTTCACCAAAGAAACAATGATTCTCCTCAAGAATCTAGTCGAGCAAGGCAATGCCCCCTTTACCCTTTGTGGTAACGTTGAAGGCCACGACCTTTTCCAAACAAAACTCGACGTCTGCCTCTGCGACGGTTTCACCGGCAACATCGTTCTAAAAAGCTGCGAAGCCACCGCAAAGGCCATGTCCAAATGGATGAAAGAGGAGTTCAAAAAGAATCCTGTTCGCATCACCGGAGCGCTTCTCGGCAAAGGCGCCTTCCAGGCCGTCAAGGATCGCACCAATTACGAATCTTATGGTGGAAGCCCTCTCCTAGGCGTCAACGGCGTAGTCATCATCGCCCACGGTGGATCCTCAACTCTAGCCGTCAAAAACGCCCTCAAAATGGCGACCCAAGCGCTCAAACACGGGGTCAACCCCAAGATCGAAGAAGCCTTAGCGAAAGTGAGCCTTCCCAATTTGGGTCCCGAATAAAAATGACCTCAGATGCTTATCGCATTCACTGGAAAATTTTTGCGTCACCTGAAACGTAGGACTTATCATACCAGCGTAGGAAAGTGATCACAGAAGCGAGGGCTAAATTACCCCATCACCCAAGATTTGTGATTTTCGCTCCTTTCGTGATTGGCCCCTTCCACAACTCCTCCATGATCCCCTCATGACGAATTTCGATACTCCAATCATCCGACGCGGAACGGGCTCTCTTAAATGGGACCGCCGTAGCGATCTCGATCCTTTCTGGGTCGCTGACATGGATTTCACCTCTCCACCTGAAGTCATCGAAACGATTCGCAGACGCCTCGACCACGGAGTCTTTGGTTATGCTATTCCTCAAACTTCCCTAGTCGAAACCCTCCAAGGCTATCTCCAAGAACGAATCGGCTACGCCTGCCCCGAAGAAGAAATCATCCACCTCGGCGGCCTCGTTCCTGCCCTCTCACTCGCCGCCCGAGCTTTCGGGAAAACCGGAGAGAAAGTCCTGACCTGCACTCCCATCTACCCTCCCTTCCTCGGCATCCATCATGATGCCTCTATGGAACTCCTCAGCGTCGATCATATTAAAGTTAACGGACAATGGACCTTTGATTGGCAAGCTCTCGAGGACAAAGTCACTTCCGATACCAAAATCTTTCTTCTCAGTAATCCCCAGAACCCAATGGGCCGGGTTTTCAAGGAGGAAGAGATTACTCAACTCGCCAGCTTCTGTGAGAAGCATGACCTGATCCTGTTATCCGACGAAATCCACTGCGACCTCATTCTTGACGAAAAAAGAACTCCTCATTTCTCTGCTCTTAATCTGCCAGAAACACTACGCGATCGAACCATCACCCTCTTAGCTCCGAGTAAAACCTATAATATTGCTGGCCTCGGCTACGCCTTTGCAATCATTCCAAATGACTCCATTCGTCGCCGCTTCACCGCAGTTCGCGGCCACACTCTTCCCGAAATCAATTGTATCGCTTATTATGCGGCTGAAGCAGCCTACAAACACGGCGAGGCCTGGCGACAAGACCTTCTCGCTTACCTTCGTGAAAATCGAGACCTTCTCACTTCGACCATTCGTCTGAAACTCCCAGATGCTAAGGTTCCTGATATCGAAGCAACCTATTTGGCTTGGATTGACTGTAAGTCTCTCCAAATAGAGAACCCGGTCCAAGCAGCAGAAGACGCCGGACTCTTTCTTTCCGACGGCAAGTTCTTTGGTAGAGACCGCTGCGTTCGCATAAACTTTGGCACGCAATTTAAAAGGCTCGAATTAGCTCTTAGCACGTTCTGCGATGCCATGGGACATTAGGTAGCCCCTCGCACACAAATCTTGAGACTCTTTTGACCTCATCGACCATCTCATTTAAACGGCCAAGATCCTACCAGTCACCAAACATCTCCGCTAAAATCGATTGAAATACGTCAATCACTCCTTCTCACTGAACTTGTCGCCTCTAGCCTTGAAGCCACCTCAATACAAAGACATACTCAGGCCATGAAGCCTTGGGCGCTTTCACTTTTACTCATTCTAGGACTGCCCCTTTTTGGAAGTCAGCATGTAATTCTTTGTGGCGGACCAGCCTCACGAAAGTGGGAAAATCTTCGCATCGAACAGGATCGCCATGATAGCTGGTGGGCAAATTTCATTCGAGCCTCGACAATGCGGATGGATGAAATACGAAAATCCTATGGCTCCGATTCTAAGATCACTTGGATCGTCTACAAAAACGGCTACCTGACCCGAGGACGTGACGACGAAAAGCCGTATAGCTCATGGATCGTAGAACAGGCCGTTAAAAGAAGAGCTGAACTTGTTTGGATCAATACTGGTGATCAGGCGATTTCGACAATCAACCTCCAGCGAGATATCGTCACTTTCGATTTTTTCGGCCACTCCAACCGCCACTGTTTCATGCTCGACTACGGGAGTGATGTAATGGCAGTCAGCCAGGCCTGGATTCACGAAAGGGACCTCGAAAAGATTAGCCGCCGCGTCTTCACGAAGAATGCCTTTTGCCAAAGCTGGGGTTGCCATACAGGTGAAAGCATGTCTGCAGTCTGGAAAAGCAGCATGGGTTTCCCTCTTGTTGGTGCCAAGGGAAAAACAGACTATGCCGCGCTCTCCCTCGGTAAAATGCCCACCATTTCTGGCGAGTGGATTCGGTAACTCCTCACCATCAATTTTATGACCTTTGAAGAACTCAACATCCTCTATCAGCTCCCGCTTTTCGACCTGATCCAGCGTTCCCGCCAGACCCACGAGGAAAACTGGCCGGCCGCCGAAGTCCAGCTCTGCACACTCCTCTCCATCAAGACCGGGGGCTGTTCCGAAGATTGCTCCTACTGCGCTCAGTCCGCCCGCTACAAAAGCGGAGTCGATGCCGAACGCCTCATGGAGAAGTGCGATATCATAAAGCGAGCCGAGGCAGCTCGCGAAAGCGGCTCGACCCGTTTCTGCATGGGAGCTGCCTGGCGCGGTGTTCGTGAAGGGACCCAGCGATTTGAACAAGTTCTCGACATCATTCGTGATGTTTCCGAACTCGGAATGGAAGTCTGTGTGACTCTGGGTGAGCTAGGACCTTCCGAAGCAGGAAAGCTCAAGGATGCCGGAGTAACTGCCTACAACCACAACATTGACACCTCTCCAGAGCACTATCCCAACATTGTCACCACGCACACTTTCCAAGATCGCCTCAACACAATTCGTCACGCACAGGATGCGGGAATGTCTATTTGCTGTGGTGGTATTCTTGGACTTGGCGAGACCACTAAAGACCGCCTCAAGATGCTAGAAGTCATCTCCGGCTTCAACCCACAACCCGAGTCCGTTCCAATTAACTCTCTCATGCCTATGCCCGGCACTCCACTGGCCGAGAAACAAGGAGTCGACGTCTTCGAACTCGTTCGCATCATAGCCTTAGCCAGACTTTCGGTGCCCAAAGCAAAAGTCCGTCTTTCAGCTGGTCGAACCCAACTGTCTGAAGAAGCACAAGCTCTTTGCTTCTTTGCCGGAGCCAACTCTATTTTCTATGGGGACAAGCTCCTCACCGCCAAGAATCCCGCAATTGAAAAGGACCTCGCACTCATAAACCGCCTTGGCATGAAGCCCCAAGAACCAAACCGGAACCTTGAGGCGCCTGATTCTGATGAATCACGTCCTGCCGAGCCACAACTCCTTTGATCTTCATCATCCCGCATGAATTGGCCAGACAAACGTTGCTGTATCAAAGTTTCTCTCGATCGACAACAAGTCACTCTATTCAAAGAAGGGAAAATGATTTTTGAAGCCTTCGCTTCAACTGCTACTAATGGCGAGGGATTTGAAGAGGGGTCTTACCAAACACCCACCGGAAAATTTGTAATTCGAGAACGCATCGGCGAAGGAGCTCCGCTCTACACCTCATTCAAAGGACGCCTCCCGCGAAAAATCTGGCAGGGAGAGAAATCAGACGACGCTATCCTCACCCGAATCCTCTGGCTCCACGGGCTTGACCCCGAAAACGGCAATACCTACCTCCGCTACATCTACTTCCACGGAACCCATGCCGAAGACCTAATCGGGAAGCCCGCATCTCATGGTTGTATTCGGCTGGCAAACAAAGAGATGCTGGAACTCTTCGAACTCACTCCGATAGGCACAGTTGTTCAAATCTCCTAACCCATCATGAAAAAAATTATCGCCTTTGACTGCGACTCAACCCTGTCATCCATCGAAGGGGTCGATGAGTTAGCCCGCATCGCGGGAGACCAAATCTTTCAGGAAGTAGAGAACCTAACAAACCTTGCGATGGATGGCAAAATACCTGTCGAGGAAGTTTTCACTCGACGTCTTGATCTCATCCGGCCGACCTATGCTCAGTGTAAAGAAGTTGGCGCGATGTATCTGAATACAATCGAGCCAACCGCAAAAGAGACCATTAAAAAACTGCAAGACCAAGAATGGGAGTGTATCATTATCTCTGGTGGATTTGAACCTTGTATTGCTCCCCTTGCTCAAGAACTTGGCATCGCAAGAGTTGAGGCGGTGCCCTTACAATTTGATGCCGAAGGACAATATCTTGGATTTGACGAAAAATACCCCACAACGAGATCCGGAGGAAAACCTGAAATCATTAGATCAATCCGTGCAAAAATTGGGCGAAGCAGATTCGTTATGGTTGGGGATGGAGCAAGTGACTTAGAAACGGATTCTGAAGTTGATACTTTCATCGGATTCTTCCGGTATGCGCAGAGGGAATCGGTTGCGCAAAATTGTAATACTCACGCTTTTTCAATATCCGAAATCATGGAAACCCATTTAAATTTCTGAAATGCTATGATCACCACCTAGATGGAACCCTTTGTCCCGGATAGACTATCTAAAGATTTGAAAACTACGACTGCCCGGAAACTTTAGGATCCACCAGAACCAACGCACTTGCCCTGGTTACCTAACCTCTAAGACCAAGGCGGATAAGCTCGGCGCTATCGGCTCCAGGCTGTTCCTTTAAAACGCGATCAACCGCTCTTCGAGCCTCCGCTTGTTTAAAGCCAAGTGCCATCAATCCCATTTCCGCATCTCGAGCCGAATCCGTCCGGTTCGGATCTGAATCCCAAGTTTCGACAACCCCAACCTTATCCTTCAATTCCAAAATAATTCTCTCCGCGGTCTTTTTGCCAATTCCTTTTACCCCGGATATTCCCGCGGCATCTCCTTGAATCACCGCCTGCTTGAAGCCTTCAACTGGCAATCCCCCCAAAACCGCCAAGGCTGTCGCCGGCCCAATTCCGCTTACACGGTCGATCAGGAGCATAAAGACATCTTTTTCCTCATCCCGCGCGAAACCATATAAAGTCAGGGAATTTTCGCGGACATGCTGGTATATCCGCAGATCGATCAAGTCCCCCTCGAGTGGGTTCATCTGATCATAAGTTGAGAGAGGTAATTGCACAAGATACCCTACTCCACCAGCTCCCACCACTACTCTTCCAGGAAGAGCTTCCCAAACTTCACCTTTCAGACGTGCGATCACCTCGCGAAAGCTAGCCAAAACCGACCATATCACAAAGGACAATCACCTTACTTTTGGTCCGTAAAACACACTTCATTAAGAAAACCTAACTTAATTGTTTACTAAATATTTAGATTTCACATTATTTGGGGCTTTTTTGGTCGCTATTTCCGTAAACTTCTGCTACTATCACAACGTTATGGCAACTACTAAACGGACGCGTTTCTCCCGTCGACTTCCCGATCATGTCACCGATGAACTGGTGAATGTTCTGGGTTCAGATCCAAAGCTTTTCGGATTCAACGAACTTTTCGAGGATGTCTATGAGCGGTTGAAAGAGCGTAATGCAGTAAGCGGTGGAGAAGAAATGCTTCGTCTTCGCGCTTATGAAAAACTGCAAAATCTGGTTACTCGTGGCCTTGCCGAGAAAGACGGCAAGGAGTATCGCGGACTCGAGCGCATTCAGGAAGCGCACAGCGACAATCTTGCTCAGCAAGAGGGTTAATTCACTGAACAAAGGGAATTTCGCAACAATTGATGCTGGCTTTACCAGCTCCGAATCCTTTAATTAACCGCGTCGGTAACGGCGCGGTTAATTGTTTTTCTAGGAAAAGCAATTACTTGGGCTTAAATTTAGCCTAATCCCACTCCTAAATAATGTTGAACGATTACCTTCCCGTTATTCTTCAGGCCCTCGCAGCGATTGGATTCGCAGGCGCGGCTCTTGGCCTTAGTGTTCTCCTTGGTAAGAAGGGCAGCTACAACAAAACCAAAGAAACTCCCTACGAATGCGGGATGCTTCCAATTGGAGAAGGAGCCCCTCGTTTTAGCGTAAAATTCTACCTCGTCGCGATGCTTTTCGTTATCTTCGATATTGAGGTCGTCTTCATGTATCCTTGGGCAGTCAGCTTTTCCGACCTCGTCCAAGAGAATGTCATGGTTCTCTGGAGTATGGCCAGCTTCGCTGGAATTTTGACGATTGCCTACGTTTACGCACTCAAGAAGGGCGCGTTGAACTGGAAGGGCTAAAACCGCTCAGCATCCGTCTTATTTTTCAGAGACGAGCTCTATACAATCAGAAGGTTTCACATTAGAACATAAGTATGTTCGCCGGAACCTTTACCGCACTCATCACCCCTTTTCGCGATGGCTCCCTCGATCACGAGGCGTTTAAATCCCTTATCGATCGTCAAGTCGTAGCGGGAATCACTGGTATCGTTCCCGTAGGCACTACCGGTGAATCACCCACCCTTGATTCAAACGAGCACCTTGAGGTGATTAGCGCAGCAGTCGAATATGCCGACAAGCGTCTTCTAGTCGTCGCAGGAAGCGGCGCAAATTCTACCAACGAAGCTATCCATCTCACTCAAGCTTCCGAAAAAGCCGGGGCGGACGCCTCACTTCAAGTTTGCCCCTATTACAACAAGCCATCTCAAGAAGGCCTCTATCAGCACTATAAGATAATCGCTGCAAATACCGGACTCCCGATTATGCTTTACTCAATTCCCGGACGTTCTGTGATCGAGATTAGTATCGAGACCATTGCCCGCCTTGCTAGCGACTGCGAGAACATCTTGGCCAATAAGGAAGCAGGTGGCTCGGTTGATCGGATCAATCAACTGGTGCAAGCTGTCCCCGAAGATTTCCAGATTCTTTCCGGAGACGACCCCCTTACCCTCCCTTTCATGTCATGCGGAGCGGTCGGCCTCGTTAGCGTCGCATCCAATCTAATACCCGAAGTGATGACAAGTCTCGTCAATCGCTGCCTCGAAGGAGAATTTGCGGAGGCTCTGGAAATACAAAGGCGCTACTACCCGCTTCTTTCAGGTCTCATGGGACTCGACACGAATCCGGTTCCAATCAAATCAGCGGTTGCCTTGCAAGGTCACTGCACAGATGAGATCAGACTTCCCCTCGTCAACCTTACCGACAAAAAGATTGAGAAACTTCGAAGCCTCCTCAAAACTTACACCCTTCTCTAACTCTCATCGCGGGTGCCTTCCTTTTGATCCCAATCCATGAAAGTTTCACGCCTTGCCGATGGGTCTCCCGAGATCTTTCATACCTTACAGGGCGAAGGAGCTTCCCTAGGCTCACCTGCTGTCTTTCTCCGGCTCTCGCTTTGTAATCTCCACTGCCATTGGTGTGACACACCCTACACCTGGAACTGGGAGCAAACTCCCTGGAGACATCAGGATGAAGTTAAATTCTCAAAAACGGAAGAAATTGTCGAAATAAGTCCGGCCGAAATCGCGCCCCTCATTTTGAGTTATAAATGTAACCGCCTCGTCCTTACCGGAGGTGAGCCCTTGCTACAACAAGACGAATTGATAAAACTGGCCGAATTGTTACCTGAAATAACATTCATCGAAATAGAAACAAACGGCACCAAACTTCTGAGTGAAGATTTTATTGATATCCCAACCCAATTTAATGTTTCACCCAAACTCTCTAACTCGGGAATCGACGAGAAGCTTCGCTTAAATTTTAAGGCGCTCGAACTTTTTGCTTCACTAGAAAAGGCATTCTTCAAGTTTGTCGTCTGTAACCAATCCGACCTCGACGAAATCAAGGCCCTGCATTCGAAGCTAAATATTTCTCCCGACCGGATCCACCTGATGCCCGAAGGCCGAGATGCTGAAACCCTTCAGCAACGTTCGCTCTGGCTTGCCGATATTTGCCGAGATAAAGGCTATCATTTCAGCCCACGACTTCATGTTCTCCTTTGGGGAAATAAGCGGGCAAAATAATAAAATTAGAGGGTTAGACCACGAGTATCGGTGGCCCCGATCCCTCAATCACTCTTCGTGTGAGCTTTAGACTATGGAACCTTTTCATTCCTAAAAAACTACATGTCTACCCGATGGGATTCAAATCAGCTTAGCGCAGAGGACAGAGGTGAATCCCCTTTAACGCCGCGCCTTTTGGCGCTCCCGCACTTTTTCGCGCTGAATAAAAAGAGGGATAAGCTTCTGCTCAACGTAATCGAAACCAGCTTGGAGGCCTTTCTCTTGATACTCGCGACCGATTTCTGCTTCCACAGCTGTCGGATTACCTTTTACTCGCAAAAAATCATTTGAGGTTGCCCTTATGAACGCCTCTCCATCGATCCTCCCCTTCTCTCGAAGAAGCCACTCTCTCATGTAGAGAGCTAAAATTGCATCACCAATCCAAGCCTCCTCACGCTCCTGATCAATCTCCTCAGTTGTTCGTTTCATTTGACTCAATTTTCTGTTGAGGTGTTCTTTTCTCCGCTGCCTTCATTTCCTGCCTTAGTCGGTCCTCGGATTCACGATCTCAATAGCCGCTATTCAATTCTATAAAAACACTAGAGTAAGGAAGAGCCATTTTAGATTTTAGAACCAAGATTGCATATTTCGAAGCATCGCTATGAGCAAGTAAAGTCAGTGATCGGTTATCCATTTGCCTAACTTGGTGCCCATGCAGCGCTTCGTTGTGTTGCTCCCTTAAATAATCGATACTAGGACCCCTGTCATTACTAACAAAAGAAAGCTCAAGAGCGGTATTAAACGAAGGGGCCACGGTCTCCGATTTTTCGAGGTGATTGACGATACAGTCGACGATTTGCGGGATCTCACCATCCAAAACCAGAGTCCTAACACCAAGCCCCGAGACTACTGGGAATGACGACTCAGCCACAATAATCCAGTTTTGTATTCCTAGCGCATCGACCTCTCTCTCCACTATGCCCGCCCAGAGTGGAGGGGTCTGGTCAGGACCGGATCCACATCCTCCTAACAAGAGTATGAATGGGGTAAACCAAACACTTAATTTCATCGATCAAAACCACTTAACACAAAAAGTCCTTCACATCAAACGTGCACCTGCCTCAGCTAAATCACTTCGCTCACCACGACTGAGAGACACATGCGCAGCAAAGCTCTGTCCTCGCATCCGCTGGCGGGTAAAGACCAAACCGTTGCTACGACTATCAACGTATGGGTGATCGATTTGATCCGGATCCCCAACCAAGACCAGTTTTGACCCTTTCGACATACGAGTAACCACTGTTTTAGCTTCCTGGGGAGTTAACTGTTGGGCCTCATCCAGAATGAAAAAACGATTGGGAATCGAGCGCCCCCGGATATAAGCCAAAGCTTCCACTTCGATTATTCCTTGATTCACAAGATCATCATAAGGCTTTTGCTGGGCGCCTTCCGATTCAGATTTGCTGCGCTTGCGTTTTGGGCCCTTCGCATTCTGCGGGCTCATCAGAAGCTCCAGCGCATCATAAATTGGCTGCAACCAAGGCCGCATTTTCTCCTCTAGGGAGCCTGGGAGATATCCCATCTGATCTCCCATTGACACAACCGGCCGGCTCACTGTAAGTCCATTAAATTCCCGCGCAAAAACACCGTGCAAGCCTGCCGCCATCGCCACCAGGGTTTTACCAGTTCCAGCCTGACCAAAGCAAGTGACCAACGAAATCTCGGGATTGAGCAACGCATCAATAAAACACTTCTGCCCTAAATTGAGGGGCTTCAAATGATTTCCGTCCGGGATACGCAAAACCTCGGGAACAACCAACCGAACCAACTTCCCACCAAGGCCAAAACGAGCTGGAATAGTTTGCTTCTCCCCTGCCTCGAGAAGGACGTATTGATTCACATGTAGCTCGGAGGTTCTCTCGTCCCCCAGTTCAATCTCTCCTGAACTCGCAAAGCGTTGCAGTTCGTTTTGATCCAACATCAATCTCACCATTTCTCGCTTGGCAGAATCTTGGGGGGCAACTTTATCGTTAAGATAATCCTCACAAGTAATCCCAACCGCGCGGGCCTTCAGTTGCATATTTAGGTCCTTCGTTACCAACACCACCGGCGGATCGACATGCTCAGCAAGCAACAAGGTACAAGCGAGAATACGGTGATCCACCCGCTCACGGTCTGGAAAAATACGGTGAAACCTTCGCAGTTCTTTACTGCTCTTTTCACACAAGCTGGGATCATAAATCACCAAACGAATCGTTCCCCCACCATCAGTCGGCACCCCCTTGGTTACTTGCGACTGCGGCCCAAAAATCTCTGTCAACTTTCGGTGAACCCTCCTCGCATTAGCACCACGTTCTGTCTGCTCGGTTTTAAAACGATCTAACTCCGAGAGAACGTCAGCCGGAATACACAGGTGATTATCTTGAAAACGATTTAAACATCCCGGTTCATGTAAGAGCACATTGGTGTCTAGAACATAATGCTTTCCGGGTCCCTCCGGGGATTTGAGTCCAAAGTTTGCGAGCTGGTCTATGGTAAGTAAGGCATCAGATTGCTGCTGCATAGGGGAGACAACATTTAAGGCTAATTGGGCGTCTGAGGTAGCTTCTACCATTTGTTAGAGAGCGAATATTTTTTCGTAGGCCAATATTATAAAAACGCGCTCAGGCCATTTTTTCCTGACGCGAGGGATGCAACGTTTCCGCTAGATCCGAGGGAAAAACTTTGTCCACAACTCCTGCCAATGCAACGCTAATCCTTATCAAATTTGGCCAATGCTGAGCGATCAATTTTTCCTAACTCAGATCGTGGCAGTAAATCGACTGCGGTCGCCTCCGTTATTCTCTCCGGCCCAGGTAAGCTCGTATTCCATCGTGCCAGATCCAATTCGATTCCTTCATAAAAAAGAAACAAATTCACCCCGCGCCTTTCATCAGGACGGGCCACTAATGCTACTTCGCGTTTCAGTTTCCCCCGCCAAAATTTTTCCAACTCCTCTAAATTGACGAGCTCACCCAAGACCTTAACCGAACGATCCGCTCTTCCCAAGACTCTCAAACCTCTCCCAATTAATTCACACCGGTCATTTGTCATGTACCATCCATCAATCTTTGGATCTCTGGCGACAAACCCGTCCCCTTTCCTGCGAATGATCGCGCTGAGCAATCCATTACCCTTTAACGCAAGTCTCCCTTCCATGATCTTGGCCTCCCAACCCTGGAGCAAGGGTAGGCCATCACCAGTCGCGACTTGCGATGAAGTCTCTGTCATTCCATAACTTGGAATCACTGGCCACCCCAAATCCCTCGCTTTCTTTGCTAGTTCTTCATCCAAAGGCCCTCCACCAACTACAACATTCCTCATGAAGGTGGGACATGACAATCGGGCTGAGACCAAATCATACACCTGCGCAGGCACCAAAGAAGAAACGGTAACTCGATTCACATCACACCAATCAGCAAAGCTTCCCGCATTCCATCGAACCTCCAATTTCAAAAGGCTCGCTCCGGAAATCTCAGCTCTCAAAACCATGCCATAACCGCCAACATGAGTAACCGGTAACGCTAATCCTAGCACATCTTTTGAGTCGATCCCAAGAGCCCCTATCACAGATCGGGCGGACCACTCCAAAGCCTCATCAGCGAGAGCCACCCATTTCTCCTTGCCACTTGAACCGGAAGTTCGAAAGAAACGATGCCGCTTAAAGCCACCGTTTTTTTCAGCCCAATCTTCCACCTCGTTCATGAGCCCAGCTTCGTCCAAGGGAGGGCTTCAAGCAAGTCGTCAAAACCCAGGCCAGTCCCGTCCGGAACCTTGAACTCCGGAGAGAAATCCCCCAACGCCTCGATGAATACGTTCCCTTCAAACAACCGGTGAGTCTGAAGACCACAAATTTCCTTCACTTCGGCTCGAGCCGCCTCCCACGCCGCAAAAGCCTGCCCAACTGGGTGGTCCATGTAACTCGTCACAACCACACGTCGACCAGATTTCATCTTTTGTACAGCCGGCTTTATTACTTGAACTTCAATATCACTAGAGGCCTTTTCAAGGTTTCGATCTAGTCCCATTGTCAGTCCTGATTCCTTTACCAAACGTTCCCAATCGTTTGAAAAATAGGGCACTGGGTCTTCCAAAAAATCGATTGCCGCTTTCTCCGGCTCGGACCAGGATAACAACTCCTCAAGAAGCTCGCCCACATCGCCATCCTCATTAAAATCAATCCGCCATTTAAGGTCAGGATACATCGACATCATCAATCTGATGCGACGTAAATCCAGCCCTCCTCCTTTTCCCCCCTTAACCTTCACATAAGTAAAACCTCTCTCCACGGCCTCACTCAAAACTGACTCATTCAATAATGGCAAGGTCGCATGACTCGAGGGAACCTGTAGGCCTTCAAATAACGAGCAATTCTCCTCACGTGCCCTCCCATCTGCTCGAATACAATCCAAGGTCCGGCGCACTATTGAGCTTTCCTGACCATGTGCTAGATCTACAAGGCACTCCGCCAAAGTTGGATCGCCCAACTCAGGCCAAGTATGCAGGCAACCAAACCCCGAATCATTTCTCACCAACGCCCCAGCGTAAACTCTGCGGGTGGTTTTTGAGTTCAACACACCAAGTGCGCGTAACTCGTAATTCGAGATCCAAAAATCGCCCACTTAATCCCAGAGGTAAGACTTTTTAACAAAAATTTTAGACTCTCCCTCGAAGAGAGTTACCCGCCAAGCCTGAACGTGACCATACTTCAAATACTCCAGCCCCGAGACTACAATTTCAAGATCTCCCTCACGCGAGCCGGGAACCTCAAAATTTTGCTGATTCACCTTCGCACCAGTTTTTGCCTGTCGGTATTCAAAGACCAGCTTGATAGGCTCTTTTCCGGTTAATTCATTCCAACGGACGTTGTAATAATTTCCCTTTCGTAAAGTCCGGTCGCGAGCCGTCACCGCACCGTAAAGTCGCTTATTCATCTCCGCACGAATAAAGGGGTGACCGGTTGCAACATCGGTATCCTGGAGATGGAACTGCCGGACCCTGAGAATATCAGGTGCCCCACAAGAAACCAAAAACACGGCAAAACCCGCCAAAAAAACCTTCACGGCCTAATCCTCGATATTCGGGATTCATTATTCAATCTAAATTCCCTAGTATCGCAGAGATATGGACGAGGGCATTCGCAAAATACTAGACGATTTCATCCGAAAAAAAGGTTTAAGACAGACTTCCCAAAGGGATGAGATTCTCGAAAATATCTTTGCTTCCGACGAACACTTCACCCCGGATGAACTCTTTGACCGGCTTCGAAATGCCGGCTCCAGAGCCTCCCGTGCCACCGTCTACCGAACACTGGGGCTACTTTTAGAAGCTGACCTCATCCACGAAATCGAACTCGGTGATGGTCAAACCACCTACGATCCAAATTTTGTCGGTCATCCTAATCATAACCACCTCATCTGTGTTGATTGTGGTAAAGTTGTGGAATTCGAGGATACCCACCTAGATCTCCAAAACGATTGCCTGACCCGGCGCCTGGGCTTTCGCCCAGTCCGCCAAAGCCTCCGGATCGAAGCTGCCTGCGAACGCTTGCGCAACGAGGGAAACTGCCTTGATCTCATCCAGGCCCGCGTCGAAGGAAAACGCCTTCCGAACCGGAAAAAATGAAGTTTATCTTCTGCCTTATTTTAGGCCTCAGTCTGACTTCCCATAGTCAAATCCGAATCGCATCCAAGGGGTTTAATATGAATGAAAGTGATCTAAGAATCATTTTCAAATCTGCCGTCACGACACTTCCAAAAGCTGATAATTTCAAGGACCCATCGCTCTTTGTTTCCAAACATCAGCGAGGTCCTATTACTCTCTTTCAGCGGACTCCACGCGGAGAAGTTGCCATTCAGCTCAACTCCGGAGACTACTACTACTCGCAGTGTATCTATCAATTTGCTCACGAACTCGCCCACGTCCGTGCTGACTTCCAACCTATTAGCCACCAAAACAAGTGGCTTGAAGAAACTCTCTGCGAAACTGCGTCGCTCTTTGTTCTGCGTAAACTCAGTAAAGAATGGGGAAAGAACGCACCCAACGACGCATTAAAAAATTACCGTAAACATCTCGCCACCTACGCCACTACGGTGATGAAATCACGCGAGTCACTCACAACCAAAACTTCTCCAGTCTTCTATAAAAAACACGAGAAAACTCTTAGAAAGTCAGCCACCGAACGCGAAATTAACGGAGCCTTCGCTAACCTCCTTCTTCCTCTTTTTGAAAAAGAACCAATACATTGGAAGATTCTTCCTAAATTCCCTCGGATCAAAGGATCCACTCTTGCCGAACACTTTGCCGCCTGGCGCAAAGACACTTCAGAGAATCACCATGATTTTCTAAATCGTTTCGAAGCTCTTTTTCTGAAAAAATAGAAGCTGCACAATCTTTTCCAGTTTTAATTCTGTGTGACATCTGGAAATCTCTTTCCATGACTATCGGTCCCATTGAAAACATCTCCGGCATTCCGCTCGGCATCCTCGGAACCCATCTCGGCTTCCTAGAGGCCTTGGTGCCCGACAATCACGGAAAGCTTCCCCGCAATAGTAATGGTGAATTTGTAATCGCTGCCGGAGCCCGTGAACTTATCGAACTATCTCCCGTAAAAATTGATCTAATTCAAATTTCATCTTTTGGTACAACCAATCCCGATGAAAAAGACGAACTGATCGCAGCGGTTCGTGACCTCGGCCTAGAGCCCCAACTCGTAATGATGGTCGGGGGAGTAAATCCAATGAATCCCGACGACGAGGAAGAAGCTCTCGCACAACTTATGGTCAATCTAGGGGCGGCACTTCGTAATAATATCGTGCAGGTCAATTCGACATCGGTGGAAACCTGGATGGAAGGCAATCCTCCCTCCAGTGAAGAAGAATTCGAGGCTAGAGTCGCCCAAAACATCAAACTTCACCTCCGTGCTTACGAAGAAGCTGGACTGGCCGGTTCTTGCATCGACAACTGGAACATCGAATTCCTCCGCCCCGGTGAATTCCAAAATTTCACTTCCCTTGCCAAGCTCCGGCCTATTTTAACCGGCCTAAATGAAAAAATTGGCAGCCCATTTTTCAAGGCGCTTATTGACGCAGCCCACTGTGGTGACTCCGGCCTAAGTATCTCCGAAAATGAAGTCATCGTGACCTCAATGGGTGAAGCAGATGAGATTGGACCTTTCCACTGTTCGGTTCCAACCACCCGTGGATGTCTTTCCTCGGATGATGGATGGGTCGGCGCCCTACTCACTGCGAATGCCAAGACCGGAAAACTACCCAGTGCCTTTGTTGAACTGTTTCGACACGACGATCCCGTTCTGGAACCACTGCGCAAACTTGACCCGGGCCACGGAATCGACACCACGCTCGGACGCAGCTATAACGAAGTTATGGTCGATGGACTCATCGATACCGTCCGCCGACTCAACAATCTCAAGAACCGGAGAATTCTTTAGAGAAAAATTCTCACTTCTTGCGAACACCTGGTCCATGATCAGGATTCATGCGGCCACCAAAATATTTATCGCGGATCCATTGAGGCTGCCAAATGTCCAGCCGACGTTTTGAATTGTCGTAAACAAACTCCTTGGGCTCCGGGTTGTCGATTTTTAGCGGAGACTTATCCCGGTATCTTGCTCTTGCCGCAATTAGCATTGAATCTAGAGTAGCGGCAAGTGTGATCGCATTCTTACCTTCAAGCGGCCGCATTTCATCTGGATCGTTTTCTAGATCGAAAACCTCCCGATGATTGATCTGCGGGAAAATATTTAGCTTCCACTTGCCCCAGCGAATCGCTCGCTGATGATTCTCAAATGGTAGGAAAATATATTTATGAATCGGCCCACCACCATTCATCAAGGGCTGTAAATTTTCAGAATCGATCTGCATGGGTGGTTCAATTCCTGCTAGACCAAGGACGGTTCCATAGAGGTCGTGCACATATGAAAAATTTTCAGTTGACTGACCAGCTGGCACTTCAGGCCCCCAAATAATCAAAGGGCACTTCATACTATGCTCATAAATACTTTGCTTTCCTAGCAGCCCGTGACTCCCCATCGCGAGGCCATGATCAGCAGTATAAATCACGTAAGTATTATCAGCATGAGGACTCCCTTCCAGCGCTTTCATGATCCGCCCTACTTGCTCATCAAGGTGAGTGATCAAACCATAGTATTCACAAATCTGGTCGCTAATCACCTCCTTGGTCCGAGGCCATGGCGCTAGTCCTTCATCACGCCCCGAAGTCATAACAGGCCCAATCTTGAAAGGATGTTGTGGTAGGAAATTTTTAGGGAGCGGTGGACGATTTTGATAATACATCTCGCGATATTTCTTTGGAGGATTTCTTGGGTCGTGCGGAGCCATGAATGCCACGTAAAGAAAGAAATTTTCTTCGGTCTTTGCTCCCTCAATAAACGTTATGGCATCGTTGGCGAAGACCTCGCTTGAGAAGCCCCCTGCAGGGCTCTTTTCCGAGAGTTTTCCGCCAGCAAAATTTTGGACTTTGAAGTCAGCGTGATTCGCCATCCCTCCCAAATACACCGATGAACCCTCAGAAAAAGCACGCTTCAGGGTTGCTTCTCCATTATGCCATTTCCCAATAATATGAGAGCGGTATCCTCCTTGTTGGGTCAGATATGATGGCAGAAGCTTGGCATCTCCCCAATTGGAGGATCGATTCTTTTTGGGCAGATTCAACCACTGCTTCCCAGTCATCAGCATGGCCCGACTTGCCACGCAGACCGCCCCGCTGAAAGAACCAGCACAGTAGTTATTGCGAAAGCTAAAACCGCGCTCAACCAACTGATCAAGATTTGGAGTCCTGATGTGCTGGTTACCGTGCGCCGCGATCGTGTTGGCCTTCTGATCATCGGCGAAGAGAAAGATAAAATTAGGTCGCTTCCTCCTGAGCTTGTAGTGGAGTTGGGCCACTTTCCCCATGTAGTGGTCCATTCGAAACTCCATCGCCGATTTCTTGATGTGCGCCCTCGACTTTTTAATTTCACCAAGCGATTCATAGTAAAGACCTAGGTAAAGGTGGGCATAACAAAGTTGGTTCCGCAATAAGAGGCCTTCCGCATTTTTTGAAGCCGCATCTAGAACATCCCGCGCAGTTCCCTTTCCCGCAAAAAGATCATGAACTTCCTTCATCGGCACTCGTGAGTCACCAGCTATGGGAATTAAGGATTTCCGGGCTTTTTTAACCGATCCTCCCTTGGCACGCACCACGCACAGAAAATGCCATGCCGCATTCTCAACATCATTTCGATTCACCTTCTGATGCAACTCAAATTGCTTCACCCCTTTTTCAAACTCACCCGCATAGTAGAAAGCCAGCCCACGCTGCCAGTGATAGGGTTCCCGGAAAGGCTGCGCGATAATCTCCAAATCCCAATTCCGGATAGATTCGTCAATCCGGCCCGCAAAAAAGTGCTCCTCTCCACGCGCATAGAGATCCCGCACATTCGGATCATTCACCTGAGCAGACATCGATAAAACAGTCGCAAGAACTAACGGAAACCATAATCTCATTCCTTTAATTAGCACGAAAGAGCATCAAGCTTCGATTTAAATTTGCGATAGAGTTAGTTCCCTTTCTCAGACGTTCTAAAATCTTTAAGAACAAGAAAAATGCTTCGTGTTAATTTGTAGCTAAGATGATTTCTCGACCGTTTTTCAGCAAACTTAGCATAGGGCCAAAATTCATTGCAAAACTCACACCATTTTTGACAGCCCAACCTGCCAGCGAACACGAAAGGGCCTTCTTACGTATCACGGATGTTGAGTGACGAAATGTAAGTAAACCGCAAAAACGGAGCAAAAAAATTGAGTCTATCATCAGAAACTTACAATATCTCCTGCATCTACCATGCCTGAAGATCCCTTCCAAGAAGCACGTCAAACAGAAGGCACCCTAAAATGCCCGTTTCAAGGAGAAGAGATTCCCATGCTCCTCCGTCATGCCGATGTTCGAGCAGCCGCGAAGAACTGGCAGACATTCAGCTCCGATGCTCCATTCAGGGTCCCCATCCCATCGGAAGAAGAATTGCGCACCATGCGGCAACTCCCCATCGAGACAAACCCGCCCGAGCACACTGAATACCGTCAAATTATTGAGCCTTTTTTTAAACGACCTAAAACGCCCGAAGTCATTTCGAAAGTTCAAACTCTCATCAACGAGCTTTTTGAAAAGGCGCTAGCAAGCAAAGGCCCACTTGAAATCGTGCACCAGTTCGCCTTACCCATCCAGTCACGAGCCCTGACCTATCTTTTGGATGTTCCGGAGTCCGAAGCCGACACTTATATCGAGTGGGGAATACACGTTTTCCACGATGAAAATGGCAACGGCTCCAAGCTGGAAGATTACCTCGCTTTCTCCCTTAAGCGTGCAGAAAAAGATCCAGCTAAGGATTTTTTCAGTGCGCTAAATAAAGCAACTTTCCAAAACCGCATCCTAACTCATGAAGAGAAAATGGGATTCGCAAACCTCACCTTCGCCGGAGGTCGGGACACCGTCATTCATAGTATCTCCTCTATCATCGCCCACTTTGGCCAACACCCCGAAGATCTTCAATCACTCCGCGACAACCCAAAAGGCCTAGTGATTGCTGGAGAAGAATTTTTCCGCGCCTTTATGCCTCTCACTCACATCGGTCGGGTCTGTCCAATTGAAACAAAGATCAGAGCAAATAAGATCCCACCCGGAGGTCGCGTTTCCTTGGGCTGGGCTGCCGCAAATTTTGATCCTGAGGTCTTCGACGAACCCGAAAAAATCGACCTTACTCGAAAGCCAAACCCACACGTTTCTTTCGGCTTTGGCACACACCTCTGCCTCGGGGCACCACACGCCAGACTCATTATCCGCTCGCTTCTCGAAGCCTTAGTCAAAAACGTGGCGACAATCGAGATTTTGGAGGCGACTTCTCATGTCGAAGAAAACTTGGCCTATTCCAGAGAAAACGGGTTCGACAAACTCAAGGTCCGATTTCTTGGGCGGTAAAAAGCCCATTGCTAAAAACCTCCCATCTCGCGTTTTGCTATCGGCAGATTCGGAATTATTACGTTCATCATCTTGAACGTCCGAAATGCCGTATCGCTTTGATCTTTAATTATCACCTGGTCTGCGAGGAACTGCTAAGTTATGCCTTTGTTTTGGAAGGAAGAATGCTTTTCGCTCTTCGGTTGACGGAACTCCCAGAGGAACTTCGGGAAAAATATTCCCCTCAGGAATCTTGAGTAAATTCTGGTCAGTAAAAGCATCCAGCAAGGCAACAAGATCATCAACTTCCTGGTCGGTTAGACCAAGGTTTCCCATGTCTTCATGATTTATGGTTTGAGGATAATTTGTCACCCCCCAACGCTCGGGTTCGAGATCGCGCTTGTTATATAATTCAATAACCTCTTTTAAGGTTTTGACCGAACCATTATGCAGGTAGGGAGCCGTCAAAGCAACATTCCGAAGCGACGGCACTTTGAATTGCCCTAGTTCTCCAGCCTTCCCAGTGACAGCTCCGAGCCCCGGGTCGATTTCCCCAACCGCAGGTGCTCCCAGATTATCAAACCCTGCATCAGTCAACAGAGGCTTGGGCCAACTGGCAACACCCGTCAAATGGCAGGCGGAACACCCCCCCGAAGTTTGAAACACATCAAGCCCACGTCTTTCCGAAAGGCTGAGCGCTTCTTTATCGCCTGCCCAATACTCATCAACGCGGGAATTGAAGGGACGAAACATTGGCTCTCGGAGGAAGGCGACCAAAGCTTCAAAGGTTTTCTCATTGATTTCCTTGTCCGTGAGATCTTTGAATTCTTTTGCGTAATTCCCGCTACGAAACTTTCCTGCCAACTCCTTAGCACCAGCGATATTCATTTCGTTCTTATCAAAAAAAGGATGACGAACCTGGTCCAGAAGATCGTGTGCCCGACCATCTAGAAAAAGGCCACCTTCCACGATATATTCTAATTCGCCTTTGTCATCATACGTGTCTTCCAACCTCTGAGACGGAATCAACGCGGCATACATCAGTGAAGGGGCATTTCGTCGTCCCAATCGCCCCTTCACCGCACCCGGAGAGACCCGACGAGGGTCTGCGAATGCATTCTCCGGACTGTGACACGAAACACATCCTTGTCCGGGGGGATTAGAAAGCGAGGTATCAAGAAAGATCTTTTCCCCTAGGGCAGCAAGAGGCAGTTCGGCCCCAAAGGAACAAACCACCAAACTGAACCACGTGAAAATGATGCTCTTCATCTTTTAAACCCCAAGTCCAATCGACTTACAGTAGCGGATGCTACGTTCAATCTCTCCTCTCTGATAGTTTTGTTCATCTTCTTTCGAAGAGGACTTATAAACCTCCCTGGCTTTCCCTTTAGCAGCCCATTTTTTAAAAGTTACGAGACTCTCCGGCTTACCCAATGGCCAAGATTCCCAAAAGCCCTCTTTTTGAAATGCGAGCTCGCGATTGAACCCGGAAATCGTCTCAATCTGAACTGGTGAATTGGGACAAAGCTCTGCGAAACGCCTGAAGTAAGCCTTCCAGTCCACCATCCCTTCGCCCATCGCCGTCCACTGCGCGGTCACCCCGTTCTCGCTATTCCAGACCTGAGTGTCCCGCAAGCTCGTCGTCAGAGTATACTTGCCAAGATTCTCCAGATTTTCCAGCGGAGTCTCAAGAGTCCAAACTGCATTTCCAGCATCTAGATTAACACCCACATAGTCTGAACCCGCTTCCTCCACGAGCGTCTTCAACTCCAATGAATGCATATCACCAGCATGATTTTCCATGGCAACCTTAACACCAAGATCTTTGCACATTGATTTGCACGACTTGAGAACTTTAACGGTATCTTCAATGCGGGCCTCGATGCCCCCCTTTGTCTTACGATCTCTTCCATTTCCAAGCACCACCCGAATTACTGGTGATCCAAGAGCCTTCGCAGATCTCAGGCCAAGACGTAGATGTTCTTCGGCTGTTCCCCACTTATCTTTAAAACTCACTGAAGTCGGGCAAATACTCCAGGTTCCAAGGTAAATTTCAATCCCCTTATCATCAGCATATTTACGAATTCCGCCAAGATGCTTTTCATCGAGAGACTGAAAGGCATCAAGATCGGTGATGAAAACCGTGTCAACCTTCAGTTTAACGGCATAGTCGATGAGTTCCTTCGCTTTCCAACCCATCGCCCGCACTGCGAAGTTATCATAGCCCAGTAAAAGTGATCTTGCCGATTCCTCTCCAACAACACTAGTGGCAGTTGCCGCGAGAGAACCACAAAGAAAATATCGTCGTTTCATGACTTAATCTTCTTATTTTCTTAAAATGAAACAAGTTCCGAATAGGAAGAGTCATCTTCCCCTTTCTCCAAAAAGCCAAACCACTTCCAACCCGATCGCTGAAGCTTTCTTAAGATTTTAAAACTTCTTCATCTCCAAGCCCCCGAGAAATCATTGGAAAGTAATTCTCAATTTAAGTATCACTTCTCCGACTCAGGAAAGGCTACCTGCTGGGGATGCATCAGATAGGTGATAAGATCTTGAATTTGCTCAGTAGAGAGAGCTGATAATAGCCCCGAAGGCATAATTGAATCCTTCATCCGAATATTTTTAATTACGCTTTTCTTTTCAATCGATATTTCATCCGTAAGTGTTTGGAGAGTCATGGTTCTGTCATCGGATGCCGTGATTACACCACTCATGACCCTCCCATCTTCTAGCGAGATGAAAGACATTTGGTATTCCACCGGAACCACCGAATTCGGCGTGATAATATTTTCCAAAAGGTATCCCAAATCAGCGCGACCTGACCCGGTGAGGTCCGGACCCAATTTACCTCCTTGGCCATAAAGTTGATGACAACTTGCGCAGAGCGTTTGGAACAACACACGCCCTTGCCCCTTATCTCCTTGAGCTCGGACTTCCGGAGTCAACGCCCTTTCGAGATTAATAATAATCTTCTTTAAATCCTCATCTGATTCTCTCACTTCACCCCAAACCTCCTGCAACATCATCGAAAGATCTTCATCCTTCATTGCTAAAATTTGACGGGCATGGAATGGAGTCACTGATCGCCTTAGAATCTCTCCAGCCTTAAGTTCCGCTAAAAGAAACCCCGCCCATTTTTTCCTCGTAACAAGGACATCTATCACCGCTGCTCTTTCTTCAGCGAGAGGAAGCTTACCGAGACTCTTCACCAGTTTTTGCCCAACCTCATCATTATCAAATTGAGCCAGCCCTTTCACCGCAGTGTCACTAAGCCCCTTCACCAAAAAAAGCTGCTCACACAAAGGCCGTAAATCTTTCACCTTGGCGTCAATCAAAGCTGCCAGAGCCTGCTTTCTCACCAAGATCTCCTTTTTTTCATCCAAGGCGATATTTTTCAACGAATCCATAGCTAGTGTATCTCCGAAAAGAACACTTAATTCGCGCGTCAATCTAGGGACACGTTTCGCCAAGATCGGCGAGACCTTGTCCCACCCCCGAGGTGTTGGAGCTTTTTGAACTCCCTTAAAACCATCCACTAATCCCTGTAATAATGCCTCCATCATCGCTTCATTTGCGGCTGATATTTCCACCACTTTTTCCACCATCGCAGGTTTTCCGCAAGAAGACCTCGCCAAAAACCGCGCTAAGTCAGGCCACCTCGTCACCCTCGCAACCTCCAGCTTCTCTTCCCCCAAATGCATCAGGCCATACCAAACCAACTTTGGGAGATTATGATCTAGAATATCCTCTACTCTTCGAGCCAAAGCTTTTGCCAGAACAACCCGGTCTCCCACTGCGATCCGTTGTAGAGTCGAAGCTAACGCCAACCTTACTAATCCTGATTGGTCTTCCTTCGCCATCTTCACAAAGCGATCCCGTAACTCAGGATCCGAAGCCACCTTGCGATTCGCCATTGGCCCATATACTGAATCAATAGCCCACTCATCTGTTAGAAACCGAATCGCCCAAACACGCAGATGTTCATCTTCTTCTTCAAGAATCTTCATCAATACCTCTCTTTCAATTGGTTTCACCGAATGAACCATCCAAAGCATACGCAATTTGTTTAAAGGTTCTCCTCCATCAAAAAAATCTGTTGGCAACCTTGTCACGCGATTTGCCGAACGATCCTGAGCAAGGATCTTCCTGACTTGCCTCCGGGCCCACGGACTCGCATTCCCAGTGTAATTAAATTTTTGACCCTTAAAGGAGCTCGCACTTGGCACTTCTTTTGTCTCTCCATACGAAAACCGATAGATCCGTCCACTTGTCCGATGCACCCCCGTGTGATCATGACACTCCCCCGTATCACTCCAATCCAACCCATAAAGCGCTCCGTCCGGCCCCTCTCGAATATCGAGTCCACGAAACCATTCATCGCCCGCTAAAAACTGATCAGGCTCATGGCGAGCGACATATCCACTTCCCTGTCTTTCCAAGCGCTCTCGATTCAATCTTCTTCCATGCTGGTTCCACGTCAGCAATTTCCCCCGCCATTCCTCGGGTAAATGATCTCCCTGGTAAATGCACATTCCAATATGAGCATGCCCACCTCCAAATTCATTCGCCGCACCACCTCTTGATTTAGTCCAGCTTCCGGTCTTATCAAAATGCCAGTGATCCGCAAGCATTTGAATCTCTTCGTATACTAGTGGATTAATAGACCTCCCAAACGGACGATCAAAGTGTCCACCCGGAATCATATGCCAAAGGTGACCATTCACCGTGTTGATAAAAAAACCTTCACCATTTTGGTCCCAGTCGTGTCCCCAGGGATTTGTCGTGCCGTGCACAACAACCTCAAAAAACTTTCTCTTTGGATGATAACGCCAAATTCCTCCTCGCAGAGGAACTCGTTCCTCATCCAACGTTCCCGGAGCACCGACATTACCAGGACAAGATCCCCCACACCTTCCATAAAGCCATCCATCCGGCCCCCACCTCAGACCATTTGCCAAATTATGATAGTTACTCTTTGCAACTGTAAATCCATCGAGAATCACCTCCGGTTCACTGTCCGGAATATCATCACCATCGCGATCGGGAATAAAAAGAAGCTGAGGCGGGCACATTGCCCAAACCCCACCCGGCTGTACTTCGACGCTGGTGAGCATCTGTAGTTTATCCGTAAACACCTTTCGCCTCTCAGCTTTTCCGTCGCGGTCTCTATCTTCAAAAATCACAATTCGATCACGAAGACTAAGATCAAATCGTTTTCCCTTTTCTGCGTATGTATAATTTTCGGCAACCCACATCCGCTTCTTTATATCCCAAGCCATTGCAATGGGATTCCGCACCTCCGGTTCTGCGGCAAAGACCGTCACCTTGAATCCCGCAGGCACCTGAAATGCCCTCGCAGCAGCGTCCGGCGAGATTGGCTCTCTTTTTTGGTCTTTCACCATTGTATACCTTCGGGAATTCATCGGCACATAGCAGTGCCATCACGAAAAAAAGAATAACTAGGATCCTCATTGCTCAGTCTAAAAAAGCAGAAAAAACAATAACTGGCACTCCAAAAGGCAATCGAACCTCACACGCAATTCATTAATTCCGAGATTTACCCTAAAATTCAAATCGCTTAAACCTAAGACCGCTTATGAAGTTGAACGCGAACACAGACTTTCTTTACCGTGCGCTGATCTACGAAGCGCTCCATCCGGAGCAGTGGGTCACGGCACGTGAGGTTGCAGAAGCTTATAAGCTTTCGCACAATCACATTTCAAAGGTCTGCCAGGAACTGATCCGATGTGGCTTCTTCAACGCACAACGCGGCAGGGGAGGAGGAGTCCAACTAGCTCGCAAACCAGAAGACATCCACCTTGGTGAACTGCTCTTTCTAAATGAAGACAAACCAAAGATTATTGATTGTGAAGCCGGCATTGGGGGAGCCTGCCGAATCGCGCCCGCCTGTCGACTTAAAGGAATTTTTGTGCAAGCCCAGCGCGCATTCCTTGATGTCATGAATTCTTACACTCTAGACGAAGTCATCTCTCAGCCAAAACTTCTTTTGCTCTTCGATCTACAGTCGTCAAAGTGATTCGACTCTCGATTCTTTTTCAAGATGAGTGGCTTGTCGCAATTGACAAACCACCAGGCTTTCTTGTCCACCCATCAGATCAGCCAACATCTGAAGATCTTGTCTCCATGAAAATTCTTCGCGATCAAATTGAAGAAAGAATACGCGTTATTCATCGGCTCGACCAGCCTACTTCTGGAGTAGTAATCTTTGCAACGAATCGTGGAGCAGCCCGAAAACTTCGGGAAGATTTTGAAAAGAGAAGGGTCAAAAAAAGATACCTAGCCATGGTCCATGGACATCCCGCCAAAGAAAAATGGACTTGCCAGATTCCCTTGAGAAAGAATCCAGACTCACCTGAAAAATCAGCGGAAACTTCCTTCCGAGTCCTCGAGAAGAAAGCCCAAAATCTTACACTCATCGAAGCTTTTCCTCACTCGGGTCGCTTTCACCAAATCCGGCGACATCTCCTTGGCTCGGGACATCCAATTGTAGGTGACTTCCGCTATCGGGACCAAAATCTTTGCAAAGAATTCGGAGAAAAAATGGGAATCGGAACCCGGATGCTTTTACAAGCAAAGTCGTTAGAGTTTCGCCACCCCATCACCAGAACCAAAGTGTTGGTCGAAGCTCCCACCGACCCTTGTATTAAAGACCTCGCAAAAATTTAGCCCGCCCTCTCTCGAGGGAACGGGCTATCACAATTTACGATTAAAAGACGTTTTACTTTGCAGCAGGAAGGATCACTGAGTCGATGACGTGGATTACGCCATTGGTTCCAACAATATCAGTTTTCACAATGTTCGCTTTGTCGATCGTCACCTTACCATCCTTAATTGCAATTTTAGCTTTGGCACCATTCAGGGTTTTGACCTTCCCTGCTTTCACGTCGGCGGCCATAACTTTTCCAGCAACTACGTGATATTTGAGGATCGAAGCAAGCTTGCCCTTGTTCTCAGGCTTCAGGAGAGTCGCGACTGTGCCTTCAGGAAGCTTGGCAAACGCAGCGTTGGTTGGGGCGAAAATCGTAAATGGCCCTTCACCTGAGAGAGCCCCGGCGAGCCCACCGGCTTTCACGGCGGCAACGAGAGTCGAAAAGTCTTTCGCACTAGCAGCGATCTCTACAACGTTTTTGGTAGGTTTCGCCCCATGATGGTCAGCTTGAGCGGCCAAGGGAAAGAGGAAGGCAGTAGCAGCAATGACAGCGGTAATAATTTTCATAATTTAGTCTATTTGTTTGTTGATTCGGTTGCCCTTTTTGAGAGCCCCATACCTAAACACCGCTTTTTAAAATTTCTTCAAAAAAATGCTGTCTAACAACTTTAGGTTGCGACTTTGAAAATCTGCTATTCACTGTTAGGCTGTTTAGGATTTTCTCACCTCTGAAAAGGCTCGGACGCCTCTTGAACGACCTGATAAGTCTATGATCCATCTTAAAATCTCCCCTCAATAACAAAGTATTCAATTCCCATAATCATAATCCCAATAATGAATAATTGATGCTTAATAATTCTTAGCTGTATCAGCAGATTTTCGGTCCTTTCTTTCAACGATGTCAGATTTACCTTCCAGCGCTTTCCAATTTGGGGTGTGCTGGAAGCCTTATGATGAATGCGCTGAATTACCTTGTACTGGCCGAGGCAAGCACTGGAAGACTAATCGCCACCCTTATCGCGGCAATCGTCCTGATTCTGGTCCTTATTCTTAAGTTTAGAGTCCAAGCCTTCATCTCACTCCTCCTTGCCAGCATCTTTGTAGGTTTAGCTTCCGGAACGATGTCCATGACCGATATCGGAAAAACTATCGAAAGCAGCATGGGGTCCAGCCTCGGTTTTATCGCCACTATCATAGGGGTTGGCGCAATCTTTGGCGCAATGATCGAAAATTGTGGCGGCGCCCAAAGCCTCGCCAACGGAATGCTCCGCATTACCGGGGAAAAAAGAGCCACTTGGGCGATGCTCTTTTCCGGCTTCCTGATTTCGATCCCGGTCTTCCTTGACGTTGCCCTCGTCATTCTAGCGCCGATTATTTATGCCCTCGCCCGCCGTAGCGGGAAATCAGTCACTGTTTATGGCATGCCTCTTCTCGCCGGAATGATGGTTACTCACTCTTTCGTTCCCCCTACTCCTGGACCAACCTGGGTCGCCTATACTTTGGGCATCCCCATTGGGACCGTCATTCTTTACAGCCTGCTCGTGGGAATTCCCACCGCCATCCTCTCCGGAATCTCCTTCGGAGGACGTATTGCTGCGACAATTCACATCGATCCTCCTGAACTTGAACAAACAGAGGAAAAAGATCCCCCCCCGTTTGGCATGATCGCAGCCATTTTACTTCTCCCCATTATTTTGATCGTCGCAGGCTCGATAGTGGAACAATCAGTGGGTAGCAGCTTGCCCACAGGACTGGCAAAAAATGTGCGTTCTGAAAAGATTAGTGAGCTCCTAGGATCAGCGCCTCTATGGCAACAAACGATTTCATTCCTTGGTCATCCGATCATTGCTCTCCTCCTCGTCACATGTCTCAGTCTTTGGCTCCTTGGAACGAAACGAGGTGCTTCTCGCAATACCCTAATGGAGGTTTCCACGAAAGCCCTTGGCCCAGCTGGGATTATTATTCTAATCACTGGTGCAGGTGGAGTTTTCAAAGGGATGCTTGGAGCATCCGGAGTCGGCGATGCCCTCGCAAATGCTCTAGACGGACTTGGCATCTCGACTCTTTTATTAGCCTTCCTCTTTTCTTCAATATCCAGGATTGCACAAGGTTCAGCCACCGTCGCCATGGTCATGGCCGCCACCCTGATGTCGCCTATCCTTGCCAAACTCGATCTATCCGACGCCAAGCTCTCGTTGATCGTCGTTGCCATCGCCTGCGGTGCAGCCGGCTTTTCACATGTCAACGATAGCGGTTTCTGGATGGTAAGCCGTTATCTCCGTATGACTGAAAAAGAAACTCTTAAGACCTGGAGTATCGTTTCAACAGCAGTAGCGTTCATTGGAATTACTCTCGCCTCAATTGTCTGGTTCGTGGTTTCATGAAATCTCTCGTAATAATGGGAGTAAGCGGCTCCGGAAAGACAACCGTGGGCAAGCTTCTCGCTCAAAAGACGGGGGTTAGATTTCTAGATGGTGACGACTTTCATCCTCCCGAAAATGTCGCCAAAATGTCTTCAGGAATCCCCCTAACCGATGACGATCGTCAAGGCTGGCTGGAGACTCTCGCCACCATCATTCACGAGGCTGATGATCTTACCATCATCGCTTGCTCGGCTCTAAAAGCTAGTTATCGCGAAATTCTCAAAGAAGCGGTATTTATTTTCCTCCATGGTTCCCCCGAACTCCTAGCAGATCGCATCAAGCAAAGGAGCGGACACTACATGCCACCTGGACTTCTACAGTCGCAACTTGAAACTCTGGAGATCCCTACTGATGCCCTCGCCCTCAATGTGATCGAATCACCAAATACGCTTGTCGATCGAATAATTACTCATTTCAATCTCTAATGTAACGAGAAAGTATCGAGACACTTTTATCCTCATTATCCTTGAAAACTTTCCCCCTAATTTATCTCTTGTTGGCCAACTTTTGCTTGGCTGCTAGATTTACTGAAGGCGAGAGACTCTTTGCCCTTAAAGTCAAACCTCTCTTTTCATCGCGCTGCATGGCTTGCCATGGTGAAAAGGGCAAGAAGATTAAAGGCGGCTTAGATATGCGAACCCGCGAAACTCTTCTCAAAGGTGGCGATGAATTTGGAGACAAAGTCCTTGTCCCTGGCGACCCTCCCAACAGCCAACTCTATCTTGTCACAACCCGGACCGTGGAGGACTACGAAATGCCACCCAAGGAAGCCGACAAACTTTCCGAAGAGGAAACCTGGATCATTCGTGATTGGATCAAAGCCGGAGCATCTTGGCCTGATGATGAACGCGTGTCCCAAATCCGAAAACAATACGCCAAGGGTGAACAAGTCACCACCTCCAAAGCCCTTAATGAAGATTGGCAAACCCGCCGATACGAATCCGAAAAACTCTGGTCTTATCGTCCTCTTAAAAAAATCACGATTCCCAAAAACCGCCACCCGATTGATCACCTCATTTCAAAAAAACTCGTAAAGGCAAATCTCACACCTGCGCCCCCCGCCGACTCTCGAGAATTGGCGCGACGCCTCTCATTTGGCCTCACCGGACTTCCCCCTTCACCCAAAGATCTGTCAAGTTTCAAAGATGCCAGCGAATACGCCACTCGTCTTATGGCTACTCCTCATTATGGAGAACACTTTGGCCAACACTGGCTCGATGTTTCTCGTTATGCTGACTCAGCTGGCTTCGCCAATGATTACTACCGCCCCCACGCTTGGCGTTACCGTGACTACGTAGTGCGAGCTTTTAACAAGGACAAGCCCTACCCCGATTTTGTTCGCGAACAAGTAGCTGGCGACGAAATTTCGTCAAGCTCTCCTGAATCACTCATTGCTACTGGTTTCCTCCGCATGGGACCATGGGAACAAACTGGAATGTCAGTTTTCAAAGAGACTCGACAATTCTGGCTCGATGACGTCACAGATTCGGTCGGCCAAACCTTCCTCGCTCACCCAATGCAATGCGCTAAGTGCCACGACCATAAATTCGACCCTGTTCCCACCCGCGACTACTATCGCATGATGGCAATTTTCTCGACCACTCAGTTTGCGGAACACGAGGTCACTTTCCTGAAAAACGAAAACCTCAATCACTTTGAGTCATCACACAACTTGGTGAAGACAAAAATCAATGGCTACGAGAAGCAACGCTCAGCACTTGAACAGAAAATGCAGGCTAATCGTAAAGACGAAACTGGCGAAGCTAAAATCGGTGACAACGGGCTCGATCCTGGTGACGAAGCCTCCAATGCCCGCATCCTCAAAAACATATCACGTCATAAGATTGAGGCCGACCGAACAAAGCCCCGTGTGCATGGCGTCTTTACCGGTAAGACCGTAAAGAAAAAAAACGTCTCAGGACTCATCGAACCCGTTGCCAAACCCTGGGATGGCCCCGGCTATATCGAGAAAGACACTATCCTCACTGGAGGAAATATTTACTCCCCTGGAGATCCGGTAAAACCCGGTACGCTCAGCGCTGCTGAATCACTAGGAAAAATGAACCCCTCTAGTTTCCCAGATGGAAGAGGCAAAAGAAGACTCGCGCTAGCCAACTGGATTGTCGATGAGGCTAACCCTCTTACCGCCCGCGTTATCGTTAACCGAGTTTGGTCGTGGCACTTCGGCAAAGCGATCGCCGGGAATCCCAACAACTTTGGCGGGACTGGTGCGATTCCTACTCATCCCGAGCTTCTCGACTACCTCTCCCTATGGTTCATCGAAAATGGTTGGTCTATTAAAAAGCTCAATCACCTTATCATCTCATCAGACACCTATCAACGTAGCTCATACCACCCTTCTCCCCACCTCGTAAAAAAACTAGATCCCTCACAGGCCCTCTATTCTACCTTTAAGCCTCGACGCCTTACCGCCGAAGAGCTCCGGGACGCTATGCTTGTTGCCAGTGGAGAACTCAATCGCGAGATTGGAGGCCTCTCCGCTCGTCCCGACATAAATCTCGAAGTGGCTCGGCAACCCCTCCAGATCATGGGCGGATCTGCCTCGGTATATGAATCAGACCCAACTCCTGACCAACGAAACCGCCGGAGTCTTTACGCCGAAAAACTTCGTGGCCTACGCGATCCCTTTTTTGAGACCTTCAACCAGCCCGGCTCCACCAATTCTTGCGAACTTCGCGAAACTTCCACGGTGGCCCCACAAGCCCTGACCCTTATAAATTCTCAAGAAATGCACGATCGTGCCCTCGCTTTCGCCCATCGTCTTTTAAAGGAAACTCAAGACGACAAACAAGTTATCAAGCGCGCTTTCCAACTTGCTCTTGGCCGCGCACCTACTCCCAACGAAACTTTAATCTTCTTAGAGGCATGGCGAACAGCCACCTCGGATGAATCAAAGCTCTCTCCAAAAAACTCCCCACTTCCCAACTCCATCATGCGGACTGTCCGCGCAGAAAAAACCGGAGAATTTTACACCTTCAAAGAATTCCTCCCAGCTTCTAAATTATATAAAGCCGATCTCGATCGCAGCCAATGCAATGCTCGTATTCGGGGACTTTCCCACCTCTGTTTGGTCATTTTTAACTCAAACGAATTTGCCTACCTCAACTAAAGCTATGAGTCATCACTTTCATGCGAACCCAACCCGGCGGGAGGCTCTCTATGGCCTCGGAGCCGGACTTGGTTCAGTTGCCTTTTCCTCCCTGCTTCAGGGCGCTGGAGCAAAGACTATCCACCATCCAGCCAAGGCAAAGCGCTGTATCTTTCTCATGATGGAAGGAGGTCCTTCACACATCGACACTTTTGACCCCAAACCCGAACTCACCAAACGTCACCTCCAAAAATTCAACCGTCAAGGCGAGAGAGAAAGCGCGATGTCTTCCGGACAACGATACTTTGTCAAAAGTCCCTTTGAATTCGAAAAAGCCGGGCAAAGCGGAACCGACATTTCGTCAGAGTGGGTACATCTTAAAAACCAAGTCGATGACATCTGCTTCTATCGCGGAGCAAAAGTAGATTCAGTGAACCACCCTACCGCATGCTACCAGCTCAATACTGGTAATCGCTTTGGCGGCGATCCAGGGATTGGCTCGTGGGTCACTTATGGCCTCGGGAGTGAAAATCAAAATCTTCCGGGGTTTGTTGTGCTTCCGCGTACCTCTTACCCACAAGGCGGAGCCGGTAATTGGTCGAATGGCTTCCTCCCCGCCGACTTTCAAGGGACTCCACTCCGCCCAAAAGGCAGTCCTATTCTTGACCTTACCCCACCCACCGGAACGTCTCGCAAACGCCAACGGCAAAACCTTGATCTCCTCGCTAAACTCAACCAAGACCACCTCACAAGACATCCCGACCGAAGTGAACTCAGCGCTCGAATGGCATCCTACGAATTATCTTATCGTATGCAGACCGAGGTTCCAGAGCTCCTTGATCTCAAAGGTGAGAAAGAATCCACTCTCGAAGATTACGGCGTTGGGCAAAGAAACACCGACGCTTTCGGACGAAAATGCCTCCTAGCCCGCCGACTCGTAGAAAAAGGAGTTCGGTTCGTGCAAGCCTACGCCGGAAATTGGGACAGTCATGACTATATTGCACGTGCCCATGGCTCCCTCATTCGGTCAGTCGATAAGCCCATCGCTGCTTTACTTAAAGATCTCAAACAACGCGGCATGCTAGAGGACACGCTCGTTGTTTGGTGCGGAGAATTTGGCCGCACGCCCGACAACGGAATGCGGGGCGGATTAAGCTATGGCCGCGATCACAATGCCAATGCTATGGCCATGTGGTTTGCTGGCGGTGGAACCAGAGCCGGGCACACGATCGGCGCCACTGACGACATCGGCGCAAAAGCCGTCGACTGCGTCCACCATATTCGTGACGTTCACTGCACCATTCTCCACCTTCTAGGCCTAGATGACAATAAGCTTACCTACTACCACGCGGGGCGCCATAAGCAGCTGTCACAATTCGGTGGCGAGGTGATTAGAGAGCTCATTGGTTAGGAAATTATTTGGGGCACGAAAAGCAAGGTTTCAGCCTCTCTTTGATCCAAAAAACCTATCGAGCTGTCAAGATGGAGTATCCTTCAAAAATCAGAACATCCTAGGGCTTCCACCAAGCATCAAGAACCTTGGTCATCTTCGCCACCTTCTCCGAATTGGCCTCTGCTAGATTATTCTTCTCATGAGGATCTTCCTTCAAATTATAAAGTTCGGGCTTTCCTTCCAGGTTGTCGGGATGCGCTGCTGATTTCCCGGCATAAGGTAATCCATAGTTCTTGGGATCATGTAAAAGTAACTTCCAATCACCTTGCACCACATAGCGCGATTCCATATTCGCGGTTCGATCATTGATGTCAAAAATATCGTGGTTGCCATCGAATCCAAAAACAGCATCACGTTTTTGAAGCGCAGCCGTATCCCTAAGATCTACTCCAGTCATTGCCTTGGGAATATCAACTCCAGCCGCTTTTAAAATGGTCGGTGCAATATCGATCGAAGAAACCAAAGTCTTCTTATCCATCTTTGAACCCACTTTACCCGGCCACTTGATCATGATTGGTGTTCGAACACCCATTTCATAGGGGGCCTGCTTTGAAAGA